>R14__coassemble_219_pt1 | contig 46692 bp, 36 predicted proteins | sample R14__metabat2_high_PE_005 | metagenome-assembled genome bin R14 | reverse complement strand
AGGTGGATTACGGCTCAGAATCCGGGAAGCTGAAAAATGACCGTAGTAAAGCGAGATGGATTACGGCTCAGAAGTCGGGAATTCGAAAAACGCCTGTAGTAAAGCAAGTCAGCCTACGGCTAACAAGTCGGGAATTCGAAATACAGCCGTAGACTGCAGGATAAAGACAAGCGCAAGACAAGGAAAGAGATTTGTCCAATGTGGGTACTGGGGGAAATGTTATGAAAAAAAGATTACAGGAGATTCTGCTGCCGGATGTAGGCTTTGCGGAAGCAATGGAGCGTCAGGTGTTGCCCTATCTTCAGAAGCGATGTGAGATCAAAGAGATTATTTGCCCGGATGGGGCAAGGCTGCATGCGCAGTTCTATAGGAGGAAAGATGCTCGAGGCGTGGTCTGCATCAGTCACGGCTTTACGGAGTATGTGGATAAATATTCTGAGGTTATATATATGTTTCTGCGGGCAGGCTACAGCGTAGCCATTTGTGATCATCGAGGTCACGGACATTCCACGAGGGCCCTGGAGAATCTGTCCAAGGTGCATATCGACAGCTACGATACATATGTGGAGGATTATCACTGCTTTGTGGAAGAAGTGAAGAAATATTTTGGGGACGGGGGACGGCCCCTTGTTCCGGATCAAATCGGCAGTAAAGACGGGGGACGGCCCCTTGTTCCGGATCAAATCGGCAGTAAGGACGGGGGACGGACCCCTGTCCCGGATCAAATCGACAGTGCCGCCGGTAATTCGTCCGAATATTTGTCAGGGCGTTTCAAATCAGGACAGGAATTTATAGGACAAAATGCGGGACAAAGGACCGTCCCCCGTTCCAATGAATCTGAATCGGGACAAAGGACCGTCCCCCGTTCCTATCTCTATGGGCATTCTATGGGCGGCTGTATTGCGGCTTTGTATATGGAGGCCTATCCCAAGGATTTCGAGAAGGGTATTCTTTCCTGCCCGATGCTGGATATCGATACCATGGGCGTGCCAAAGCCTCTTGGCCGGGCCTTCGGGCGCGTGATGCTGCGTCTGGGACAGGGAGAGAAGTATCTGGGTTCACAGGAACAGGATTTCACCGGCAGGGATACCTTTGAGAATGGCTGTGCCAACAGCTGTGAGCGTTTCGACTATTGGCTGGCCTTGCAGAAGAAGGATAAATATCATCAGACCAGTGCAGGTACCATCAGCTGGATGAGCGCAAGTCTGGCCGCGGAAAAGAAGGTGCATAAAAACGTTGCCAAAATAGAGATTCCGATTCTGCTTGTGCAGGCAGATGAGGATCAGATGGTACGCCTTCCGGGACAGAATAAATTTGTTTCCAAATGCGCAGATGCCCGCCTGGTCAATATTAAGGGATCAAAGCATGAAATTAATAACGGCATCTTCGAAATGCGGGAGAAATACTGGAAGGCGATTCTGGGATTTCTGAAATGAGAAAAGCTGTGCAGTAAAAAAGTGTGCCAACGGGGATGCTCGCTTTGATACATCAAATAAGAGAAAGGATTTGCCTATGAGCGATAAAAATTTTGATATGGAGCAGTATGAGAAATGGCCGGCAAGGCATAAGAATGATGAGAATCCGAGCAAAAAAATCATCGCCCTCGGAAAAAAGATTACAGATGTAGCGGGACATATGATCGGCGGCGTGAAGGTGGCAGATCCGGAGTATTGGGGTCTGGCAGAAATCATTACAGAAGAGATGGCAGACGTGGCCTTAACCATGAAAAAACGTACGCCCTACACCTTCGCCCAGCTTTGCCGAATGAATAAAATCGACAAGGATGGTGAGGAGAAATTCCAAAAGCTCTTGGATGAGATGAGTTATATCGGTCTTTTGGAGTATGATTACGGCTATCATTATGATCATAATGGTCGGACTAAGCCCCAGAGTGAGCGGCGCTATATACTGCCCATGTTTGTACCGGGTTCGGCGGAGCTCTTTAATATGGAAGAACTGCCGGATCGCAGCAATCCAAGGCTCAGGGATCATCCGGATGTAGCCTCCTTCTTTGAGCGAATGACCTATATCCCGCTGGAAGGCATTACGCAGATGGTACCTCCGGGAGGTGCCGGCATCGGTATGCATGTCATTCCGGTGGAAAAAGCTATCTCTATGGAAAACCAATCCATCGATATTGAGCATCTGTCTTACTGGCTGAAAAAATACGAGGGAAAGATCGGCGTTGGCCGTTGCTCCTGCCGTGCCTCCAGAAAGGTTCTGGGGGAAGGTGTGGCGGATGATGACTTCGGCTGGTGTATCGGTGTAGGAGATTTCGCCGATTATTGCCGGGAAACAGGCAAGGGGCATGACATCACATATGAAGAGGCCATGGCTATTCTGGAACGCGCCGAAAAGAATGGATTTGTACATCAGATCACCAATATCGATGGTGAAAATAAAATTTTCGGTATCTGTAATTGTAACGTAAATATCTGCAATGCCCTGCGTACCTCACAGCTATTCAATACCCCGAATATGTCCCGCTCTGCCTACGTAGCTCATGTAGATAAAGAAAAATGCGTGGCCTGTGGACGCTGTGTGGAGTACTGCCCGGCAGGCGCCACAAGGCTGGGACAGAAGCTTTGTAATAAAGATGGCAGCAAGGTGACCTATCCCAAGCAGGAACTGCCGGATGCCACCAAGTGGGGCAAAGACAAATACGATTATAATTATCGCGATCATAATCGTATCAATACCCATGAAACGGGAACTTCTCCATGTAAGGCCAATTGTCCGGCCCACATTGCTGTACAGGGTTATCTGAAGAAAGCTTCCCAGGGCAAATATAGAGAAGCACTGGCCCTGATTAAAAAGCAGAATCCATTCCCGGCAGTATGCGGACGTATTTGCAACCGACGCTGTGAGGATGCCTGCACCAGAGGAAAGGTAGATCAGGCCATTGCCATCGATGCGGTAAAGAAATTTATCGCAGAGCAGGATCTTTATGCGGAAAGCAGATATATTCCGGAAAAGATTGTGCCGGCCAGCATTCATCGCGACGGCTGGGATGAAAAAATCGCCATCATCGGCGGCGGTCCTGCCGGCATGACGGCAGCCTTCTACCTGGCAGAAAAGGGCTACAGGCCAACTGTATTCGAAAAGAATGAATTTGCCGGCGGCATGCTGCGCTACGGTATTCCATCCTATAAGTTAGAGAAAAATGTCATCGAGGCGGAGATCGATGTTATGCGGGAGATGGGTGTGGAAATCCGCACCGGCATCACCGTGGGCAAAGATATTTCCCTGGCTGAACTGCGTGAGCAGGGATACAAAGCCTTCTATATCGCCATCGGCTGCGGCGAGGGCAGAAGACCGGGTGTGCCGGGGGATCAGGCAGAAGGTACTTTGACCGCGCTGGAATATCTGCAGGAGGCCAACACCGGCGCGACGACCTATAAAGGAAATGTGGTTGTCATCGGCGGCGGAAACGTAGCCATTGATGCGGCCCGTGTCAGCAAAAGAAGCGGGGCAGTTAGTGTCACACAGTTTTCATTGGAGTCGGCGGCAGAGATGCCGGCATCTGCAGAGGAAGTGGCAGAAGCGGCAGCGGACGGCGTAAAGATCATGAATGGCTGGGGTCCCAAGGAAGTCCTTACAGAGGATGGCCGGGTCACCGGTATTGTGATGAAGAAATGCGTATCTGTCTTTGATGAGAATCATCACTTTGCGCCGGTCTATGATGAAGATGAGAGCATGACGCTTGCCTGCGAGAGAGTAATTTTTGCCGTTGGACAGCGGACGGCCTGGGGAGAATTGCTGCAGGGCGAAGCTGTGGAGTTCAAAGGACCGGCCATCGTGGCAGACCCGCTGACCTATCAGACCGGTCAGAAGGACATTTTCGTAGGCGGCGATGTCTATACAGGACCGAAATTTGCCATCGATGCCATTGCCGCAGGCAAAAAAGCTGCGGAGACCATGCATCGTTTCGTGCAGGGCGGCCACATGACCATTGGACTTAATCGCTGGGAATTCAAGCAGATTGATACGGATAATGTTCTGCTGGAAGGTTATGATACAGCGGGACGTCAGGAGGCACCGGAGATTGAAAATGTGACAGGCGATCGTTTCAGGGATATGCATTTGACGCTGACAGAGGCGCAGGTCAGAACAGAGACTGCGCGCTGCCTGGGCTGCGGTGCAACGGAAGTGGATGAGAATAAATGTCTGGGCTGTGGTGTCTGCACGACCAAATGTGAGTTTGATGCGATCCACCTGCAGAGAGATCTGCCGGAATGCTCCACCATGGTGGTGGCAGAGGATAAATTCAAGGCCATCATCCCTTATCAGCTGAAGAGAGCAAAGAATATTGTGCTGAAAAAGAAATCATAAGCTAGTATGGAGGCAGCGGTATGCATGAGTTGGGCGTTGTGTTTTATGTGGTGCGGGACGTGAAGTCTGTGGCACTGGAAAATGCGGTGGAAAAAGTGACAGCAGTGACACTGCAGATCGGCCAGGTGTCCGGCATCGTGCATGAGTATCTCATCGATTGCTGGAACTGGGCGAAGAAAAAGGAAGAAATAATGGCAAATGCCGAGATGCGAATAGAAGAAATTTCGGCCGTCACCTGGTGTGATAACTGTAAAAAGGAATATCCTACGGTTGCCTACGGTAAGAACTGTCCCTATTGCGGAAGTGGGAAAACCTGGCTGCAGAGGGGAAATGAATTTCTCATAAAAGAGATTGAAGTGCTTTAGGGCTGCGCCGTTGAGGATGAAACTGTCACAGTCAAACTCGCAAGAAACAAAGCAGTTGTGAGTTTGACTGTGACAGTCCTCCTTATCACATGGTGGACAGCATATAGCTGATGCTAGTTTCGTAGGGAATAAGAATACCGTCAATGATAGATTTTTTCACTTGAGCAAGTGTAGCCTGAAAATCCCCCGCCTCAGGTGCGAGGTCTGTAAGTGCCACTACAGCATTGATGGACTGCAGCAGAGCCAGAGAGTTCGTATAGCGCTGCAGCTGCTGCGGGTCATCTGTGCCCAGATAGCAGCAAAGGAAATCATTCCACACTTTCGATGCGGCGGCAGCTGACAGTCCGCAGGCACTTTCTGTAAATGCAGGAGCTGTCTTTGCAAGGGCGCAAAGTGAATGATAGATAGAGGTAAGCTCATAGATAGCAGAACCACAGGCTGCCTCGCCAAGGTCAGGCAGGACCAGCTGACCATTCTGTATCAGAATATTTCCCGGAAGCAGACTGCCATGCAGCAGATGACCGGCGGTCTTCATACTGCCGACCAGGCGCTTGAGCAGGGCAAAATCATTCTCACCGAGAATATTTGCCAGCGGCGTGATGCGTGCCAGGAGCACATCCCTGATCTGAGGACACATATTGTCCGGTACATTGATGCCGGCCATGGTCTTGACCAGTGATGCATATTTCTCGATATATTCATCATAGTCGTCATCGCCACGGGTCAAAGCCTCAGCCAAAGTGGCGGAAACAGATTCGTAAATATTTCCGTAGCAGTTACCTGAGCTGACCGTTTCGCAGGGAATAGCGGCTGGAATACCTGCTGTGCGGGCCTGCTTTGCGTGTTCTATGTCTGTCAGGATATCCGGCAGAGAAACTTCTTCCGGAAATAGCCTCAGGACCTTTTCCGCATCCAGGCGATAGTAGTGGGCAGAAGCTGTGCCGGAGAGCTTTGTGTATCCGTCCGGAGAAATAGGGCGCAGGGCTTTTTCTACTGTAAACATAGAGGAAAAGCCGGTCATGTCCAGAACCTCGTAGACGGCGGGATTTACATTGATGATGGAAACATTCTTCGTTTTTTTACGGATTTTCAGCAGGATACGCAAACCGGCACTGGATATATAATACAGATGTCGGGCATCCAGGATGACTGCATTTTCAAATTCTGCTGCAAAAATATTTTTTTCGACCTCAGCGGCATTCCGGCTGTCGATTCTGCCGGTCAGAGGAATGTATGTACAAGTGTTTGTCTGCGTCATATTAATCTCCTTAGTTTATACGGGAAGGTTCAGGTTTTCGATAGACGATAAAGGTTTTCTCGTAACGGGCAAGAAGCCAAGTGCTTGCAAGTTTGCCCAATGTCTAAGCAGAATGCCCCGCAAAGGGACGCCTGCAAAGCTGCATCTACCTTTACTGCCTATGATTATGTTCCTTCAGTCAGGGATTTCTGCTATATTAGAATAGTAAAACATGTAAAAAGTTTAGCCCATCCATGATTAAAAATCAACATTTGCCTTATTTTTCCGCAGAAGCCTTCCGGAAAAGGAGATATTGATATGAAAGTGATACTTGACGTAGATACCGGTATAGATGATGCGCTGGCAATCGCCCATGCATTGGGGCTGCCGGAGCTTGAATTAATTGGCATAAGCACAGGATTTGGCAATGTACTGGCGGCGCAGGCAACGAAAAACACTTTAAATATTCTGGAATTATTAGGCGCGGCGGATGATGTGCCGGTCTATCAGGGCGCGCTTTGCCCCTGGGGTGAGAGTGATTACACTGTGAAGCCTTTCCTGCATCGTATTCACGGAAAAAATGGTTTGGCCAATATCGAACTTGGCGAGCCTGTGCATCAGAAGCAGGAAATGTCCGCCGTGGATTTTCTGATTGAGAGCGCAAAGCAGTACGGGAAAGACCTGACACTGATCACAGTGGCTGCTTTGACGAATCTGGCAGAGGCCCTGCAGAAGGATGAAAAGTCCATTCGAAAAATAGGACAGATCGTGACCATGGGCGGCGCAGTGACGGTAAACGGAAATGCTTCACCCTTTGCGGAGGGCAATGTGATCCGTGATCCCAGGGCGGCCAAATACGTTTTCGAGAGTGGCTTGCCCATTACCCTGGTCGGATTAGACGTCACGATGAAAACCATGTTTACCGGCAAGCATATAGAAGCATGGAAGGATTCCGGCAGCCGGGCGCATCAGGTCTTTAAGGAGTTGACCTGGTATTATTATAAAAACGAGTACGGCATGAAGGATTTTGGCGGCGCCATGCATGATGCGCTGGCTGTAGAAGCAGCAGCCCACCCGGAGGTCATCAAGCTTCGCCATCCCATGCATCTGACGGTAGAGACGGAAGGCATCTCTGCCGGACGCACCATCGGGGATCGTAAGAAGCTGCTTTTGCCGGACAAAAATATTCAGGTCTGCCTGGATGTGGACAACGAAGCCTTTATGAAGAGTTTCATGGTGTCACTGAATAAGATATGAATGTAAAAGAGCATGGACTGTCGCATTATACTTCGTTTATGAAAATCATATTGCGGCAGCCCATTACGAGGACAAAGGACCGTCCCCCGTTCCTAAAGGACCGTCCCCCGTTCCTAGCGGCTTTTGAGCATGCGCCAGAGCGTACTGCGTCCGATGCCGAGACGCTCTGCGGTCCTGGAGTGATTATTATTTTCTTCTTTTAATACCTGGCGGATAATATCGTAGTTTATATCAGCCAATGGCTGGTCCAGATTAAACTGGAAGCCGTGCTGCACATCTTTTTTCCAGAGAGCGCTTTCCTGAGAAAGCTGCCGCATGGTGGCTTCGTAGGAAATATAGGAGGTAGTGGTGACCAGCATCAATTCTTCAATGATTCGTTTAAACTGATCCAGGTTGCTCTCCCACATATAAGTTTTCATGGCGCGCATGGCCTTTGCGTCAAAGCCGATGATCTGCTTGCCCAGTTTGGCGTTCAGGCGGTTGATGTAGAGCGTACAGAGGAAAGGAATATCATCCGGACGCTCCCGAAGAGCGGGGAGGCGCAAAGTCAGGCTGTTCATTGTCATGGTTTGCAACAGGTTATGCAGGTAATTGGTTTCCGTGGAAGTTCCTTCCGATACAAAAGAAAAAATCAAACGATTACGGTGTTCCAGGTTTGTATCACTGATCGTTGCCAGCAGGCGGTGAAAGATATTCTGCGGCAGACGATTTACATGCCGGAAATAAATCGTATGTTTATTATGCATCAGAATAGAATCATGATGCGTGAACAAATAATGCCAGTTTTTATCGGTGGCAGTTTCACAGTCGATCTGATAATAAAGTGAGGACTGATAAGTACTCTTACAATAGAGGAAATAAGCTGCCTGATCCTTACCGGTGCCGGGCTCGCCATAGATAATCACTGGTGATAAAGAACGAGCATAGCGTTCAATCTGATCCTGGGTATTTGTCTGATAGTGCGAACTGTTATAATAGGCCAGATTTTGAGTGTTTTCTTCTACAGCAGATCGCTGGGTGATAGCATCGATCTTACGGGTCTCAGGACGCTCATGAAAACGGGCATAGAGATAGGTGTACTGTTCATTCTGTACAAAGCGTTTCTGTAAGACAAAGGAAACCGTTCCGCCGCGATAAGGACGTTCGAATTCAGATTCACTCGCAGCAATAATCTCCAGCGCATGATCTTTAATAAATGGCAGCAGGCGATCAGGATCATTTAACTGATAACGGGATTGGATGACATTTCCCTTAGTATCCAGAATCGTACATCCATAGGGACTATTCTGAAAGGCCAGCGTCAAATGCGTTAATTCCTGTCGGTTATGAAGATAGCCTTGGGTCAGACGAATCGCCTGATTCAGGATATTTTCAACGGTCTCATAGCCGGAAGTAACAAGGACTGCATTCATGCCCAGGTTTGGGGCAATGGCGGTCGAAATTACGTCGCAGACGATAACACTGATGCCCATTTCGCGGAACTTTTGCAGTTCGGGTTCAGCTTCTTCGCTGGATGTGATCGTGACGATCGGATAATTCCATTCCAGAATTTCAGAGAGCTGGTACATATTTTTCGTGATGCGGTCATAGCCGATGATGCCGATATTCTGCGAAAAATTCTGAGCCAGACGCACGGCACGTAGTACATCCAGACCGGAAAGACCTACGTCATATACAGGTACATTGACGATGGAATCAATCAAGGTTGCCGTACCGCCGCGGGATATAATACAGTCATAATTATAGACGTCAAGCTTTTCTAAGAGAGGGATAGCCTCATGTAGGTTTGCCACATAACATTCAGCGGTGACATCATCCCTGCCCTCAATCAGGTTCATAATGATTTCATCCAAACCGCTGTAAGGTGCGATCACCAGAAGTTTCGTTTTCGACATGATAGAATTCCTTTCTGCAAGGTGTTTAAATCCCGGGGAGGTTCCTGCCGGAGCATTGCATAGGCAAGTTTTACAGACAAACTTAATTGCACATGGTACGTCTTGGAGTGTGTCCTGCTTTTGGGGCGCTTTACGATTAGTCACGCTGAGGAAAGAATGTTCCAAGCCTTCACGAAGGATGCTTCGAAAAAAGCATACAATCTACATACCTATTCTAAGTCAAATCATTGTACAATACATATAAAAGATCTAATCTTAGTATATACAAATTCTTGAAATGTTTCAATATAAAACAATAAAAACGCAAAAAAGTGGAAAGAAAAGATTTGTTTCATAAAGAGACAAATACTTTTTGCTCATGAATTTTAGAAGGAGGAAGCCGGTGCTAATATGGAATCATCAAAAAACAATCATATTATGAAAGGAGATAATTATGAGCAATAAGTTGATTATTCCATCCGTGCTGTATATGGGAGAGGGAAGCATTGGTGAGAGCATTGTCGAGATTATTGCCAGAGAAAATGCGAAAAAAGTTCTGGTATTCACAGACAAGGGCATCATCGGCGCAGGCCTCGTAAATCTTCTTCTGGATGCTTTGGATGCAAATGGTACAGAGTATGTAGTATTTGATGATCTGAAGCCGGAACCATCCTACAGTGAAGTGGAAAAAGTCCGCAAACAGGCTGAGGATCATGAGGGTGATCTGGTCGTAGCTTACGGCGGCGGTTCTGTTATGGATGCGGCGAAACTGTGTTCTATCCTGAAAGGATCTGACTATTCAGTAAAAGACCTTCTGGCAAACCCGGGTATGGCCAGCAAGCAGATGAAGATGGTAGCTATCCCGACAACCTGTGGTACAGGCGCTGAAGCTACATGTAATGCCATCGTCGCTGTTCCGGAAGAGGAAGTAAAGAAGGGTATCGTTAATAACGCAATGATTCCTGAGTATGTCATCCTTGACTCAGCAGTAATCAAGAGACTGCCAAAGGCCATCGTAGCTGCAACAGGTGTAGATGCTCTGGCGCATTGTGTAGAGTGCTATACATCAAAGAAAGCTACACCACTTTCTGATACATACGCTATGGCCGGCGCAAAACTGATCTTTGAGAACATCCGCGAAGCTTATAATAACCCGGATAACATGGAAGCAAAAAATGCCATGATGCTCGGCGCATACTATGGCGGCGTTGCTATCACAGGCAGCGGTACCACAGCAGTACATGCACTTTCCTACCCTCTGGGCGGCAAATATCATATCGCGCACGGCGTTTCCAATGCAATCCTTTTTGGTCATGTCATGAGAATGAACAAAGAAGCTTGCGCAGCGCAGCTGGCAGAAATCTGTGATACTATCAATCCTGCAATGAACGCAGAAAGCATTGATGCAAAAGCAGATTATGTCATCGAGCAGATCGAAGATATCATTAAAGTAACAAATATCCCGACAGACCTTTACAGCTTCGGCGTTAAGAAGGAAGACCTTGACTTCCTGGTAGAGTCCGGCAGCCAGCAGCAGAGACTTCTGGTAAATAACCGTAAAGAGCTCACACTGGACGATATCCGCTCTATCTATCTGAAGGTATTATAATTTTACAAGTTTAAGTAAATGAATTTTTTCTCAGAAGGCGGCAGTTTCAGCGCAGTGTGAGAGCAATTTATGCTCGGCCACGCCAAGAATGTATGAGGTGTTCCTGAATATCCGACAGAAGAGAGAAATAAAAAAAAAGGGGGTGCCATAATGGCGAAATTACCAATTCTGGCGATCACAGCCGGCGATCCTGCAGGCTCAGGACCGGAAATTACATGCAGAACTTTGACACATAAAGAGGTTTATGAGATCTGTAAACCGCTGATCATTGGTGATGTAGCAGTGATGAAACAGGCACTGGTATACACAGGACTGCAGGATCAGATTCAGATCCATGCTGTAAGTGACCCGAAGGAAGGCTTATATGAGTACGGCACAATGGACGTATACGATATGCACCTGATCGAGAAGGCAGAGGATGCAAAGATCGGCACGATCAATGCAGTGGCTGGTGAAGCTGCATTCCAGTATGTCGTTAAAGCAATCGACCTTGCAATGAAGAATGAAGTAGATGGTACAGTTACCAATGCTATTTCCAAAGAGGCCATTAACATGGCCGGACATCATTATTCAGGACATACAGAGATTTATGCTGAGTACACCGGCACAAAAAAATATTGTATGATGCTGGCGCACAATGATTTCCGTGTAACACATTGTACGACACACGTATCTCTTCGCGAGGCTTGCGAGCGTTGTAAGAAAGATCGTATCCTGGATGTTATCAGACTTTCTGATCAGGTTTGTAAAGACCTCGGCATCGAGAATCCAAAGGTAGCTGTTGCCGGTCTGAACCCGCATAATGGTGAGCACGGCATGTTCGGTACAGAGGAGATTGAGGAAATCTCTCCTGCAATCGAGGCGGCAAAAGCAGAAGGCATCAATGCCATCGGACCATGCGCACCGGATACGGTATTTTCACAGGCCATCGGTGGCTGGTATGATATCGTGGTATGTCATTATCATGACCAGGGACATATCCCGACCAAGGTACAGGGATTCGTTTATAACAGAGAAGAGCAGTGCTGGAACGCAGTAGCCGGTATCAATATCACTCTGGGATTGCCGATCATCCGTGTATCCGTTGATCATGGTACAGCATTTGATCATGCCGGCAAAGGTGATGCGAATGAACTGAGTCTGATGAATTCTATTGAGTACGGAGCAAAAATGGCAAACAGCAGACTGAATAAATAATAGGAGGTATTCTTATGGATAAACTCCTGATTATGGCAGATGATTTTACGGGCGCATTGGATACAGGTATTCAGTTCACAAAGATGGGCATCCGGACGAAAATCGTGACGGCCTATGATTATGAGCTGTCACAGTTATCTCCGCAGGATGCAATTCTTTCTGCAAATACAGATTCCAGACCATGCTCTGCCGAAGAAGCCTACAGAAGAGTATTCACGCTGGCCTCCAATGCGAGAAAAGCGGGCTTTACTAATGTATACAAAAAAACAGACTCCGGCCTTCGCGGCAGTATCGGTATTGAACTGAAAGCAGCAATGGAAGCATATGGTGAAAAAGTAATCTCCTTTATACCGGCCTTTCCTAAGCTGCGCAGGATTACCAGAGATGGTATAGCATATATCGATGGCCTGCCAGTGGCAGAGAGTGTTTTCGGACGTGATCCTTTTGAGCCGGTCACAGTCTCTGATATTGCAGAGATCATTCATCAGACCGCAGATATCCAGGTTGTGAAAGTACCGAAAGATGCCTATGAAAAGGTGACATTCGATTATGACCGGGCGACTGTATTGCTCTTTGACGCGGAAACGGATGAAGACCTGTTTGCAATCGCAAGGATGCTGAAAGAAAAAAGCCGGACAAAGGCTATGGCAGGCTGCGCCGGATTTGCGGCCGCCTTTGAGCTGATGCTGACCTTTGAAAAGGGAAATCCGCACTATATGCAGAAGTCAGATGGCCTTCTGGCGCTTTGCGGCAGTGTAAACCAGATCACGGTAGATCAGGTGGCTTATGCGAAAGCGCATGGATTTAGCGGAAGTTCACTGAACAATGAGCAGAAGCTTGGAATGCTCGGTGACGAGGCAGAGAAAAAAGCCTTTTATGATGGGCTTTATGATGCATTCACAAAGACAGACCGTTATGTGCTGGACACACTGAACAAAGCAGGTGAAGAATCTGTCATCGACTTTGCAGCGAAAAATGGTATGGGCTTAAATGACATCCGTTTTAAAATCGCAGATTCTCTGGGATGGATTGCCAGAGAAATGGTGGAGCGGGGCCTCAATTATACCTTTAGCATGACCGGCGGTGATACTTTGATGGGCTTTATGAAGAGTATCGGTGTGAAAGAAATCGCGCCAATCTGTGAAATAGGTACAGGCGCAGTTCTGTCCATGCTTGGCTGGCAGGGAAAAAACATCCAGGTGATTTCCAAGTCCGGCGGCTTCGGTGAGGAGGATATATTTATCAGAATGTATGATAAAGTGATGAATCCAAGCTCACCGGAGGCATAAATCTAAAGAAAAAATAAAGAAAAACCTTATATTTACTCTTTGATAGCCGCCTTTTTCGGGTAGGCGGCTATTAAATAACTCTTTATGTTTCAAAATGAAACACAAAAAACCAAAAAACTAAATAAAATCTAAAATGTTTCAATTAAAAACAAATACATTGTTCAATGTAATGTATTTTATTCCGGTGAAAGAATAGAATACAAGCATGAAGAAGTTGTTTTTCAGAGCTCAAAAAACAATGTAAAAAGAAACTGTTAAACAAGAAAACTGAAGAAAGAAGGAAAAGGTTATGACATTACAGATGACTTTAGCACTGGGAATTCTGATCTTAATGATCGCTCTGATCATGTTTGATGTGCTTCCGTTCGGTGCTCCTCCAATCCTCGCTTGTTTGCTTCTGGTCGTTACAGGACTGTCCACAGTTCAGGAAGCTTTCGCAGGATTCGTAAATAATTCCGTAGTAATGATCGCTGGATTTATGGTAGTTATGGCTGCTATTCAGAAGACCAGTCTGATCACAAAAGTAAAAATGGGTATTATCTCCCTTATCAATAAGGGTGGATATAAGAGCTACGCACTTCTTGTAATTATTGCTATGCTCGGCGCAAGTCTCGTAGGCGGTGGAAATACAGGATATTATGTATTGATTCTCTCCATTCTTGTAACTCTTCCATATAGCAAGCAGATGCCGACATCCAAACTGCTGCTGCCTATGGGATTTGCTACCAACCATCCATTGATTCCTTTTAACGTAGCACTTTACTTCGGTGTATGTACTTCTGTACTGGAGTCTAATGGCTTCACAGAGTCTGTATCTATGCCAAAATTCGCAGTTGTAAACTTTGTTATGAGTGCAGCCTTCCTGATCTGGTGTCTGGTAGCGTTCAAACTCCTCCCGGATCATCCGCTGGGTGATGCATCTGAGGCAGATGTAGCTCGTGCAGGTGAAGAGCTTGCAGAGATGGAGCCATGGAAAGAGAAAGTAGTTGTTGTAGCATTTGTCGTATCAGTCGTAGGTATGATGCTGAATAATCAGCTTGGTAATGCATCTTACGTAATCCCGGGTCTTTGCGGTGCTGTATGTCTCTTCATCGGCGCACTGGATTTCAAAGAGGTTCGTGACAGCATGGGCGCTCCTGTTATCCTGATGATGGCTGGCGTTATCGGTGTAGCTGATGCCCTGGCAAACTCCGGATTTACAACCATGATCGGTGATGTAATGGCAAACGCAATGGGATCAAATGTAAATCCATTTATCGTTATCTTTGTATTTGGTCTTCTTACATCTACATGTGCTACCTTTACAGGTTCCAATATGGGTTCTGTATATATCTTCGCACCAATCGCCATTGCTACATGCATGAGCCTTGGTCTGAATCCAATCGCTGCAGCTGTTGTTTGTACAGTATGCGGATGGCAGGGTGGCTATATGCCAATCGATGGTCTGCCGGCCCTCATCTATGGTATGGGTAAATACAAACTGCCTGAGTTCTGGAAGTTTACAATACCGATGTACTTCATCAGAATCATTGCACTTTCAATCGCAGCAGTAGTTATCTTCCCAATGTAATTCCAAACCACTGGTATTGGTTTTATGATGGTATGTAAAGCGGAATGCTGCCCCGGTTTTTACGCGGCTTCCGCTTTACAAAAACAAAACGGTGTGCCAAGAGGGACGATTTTCTTTGACACATCAAAAAATGACCGGCGTAGTTCGGTCATATGACAGAGTAATAGCCGAAAAGGCAGGCATTGACTCTAAAAAATAGGTAAATAGAACAAAAAAGCAAAAACGAAAAGAGAAACACGGTAAAACAAATATTTGAATAATAGTATAGGGGGAATTATACTATGGCATATAAACATCTTTCCGTATTAACACCGGACGGTACAATTTTTGTAAACGATAACATGGGTACTGTAGAGGCTATGCTGCCGACAGGCGGATTCCAGACAGCACATGCGCCTTGTTTACGTGAAATGCCAAATGGAGATATTCTTTGCGCATGGTTTGCAGGTTCTTTCGAGGGCGGCACAGATATCAATATTATCTGCGCAAGACTGCCAAAGGGCGCTGACAAGTGGGAGGAGCCGGTAGTGGTTTCCAACGATCCTGAGCGTTCAGACCAGAACCCATCCCTTTTCCTGGGACCGGATGGCGCAGCATGGGCAATGTACACATCTCAGCTGGGAAGAAAACCGGGCGTTGACAATATGCAGTTTACTTCTCAGGTAAGATGCCAGAAATCTTTCGACAATGGAAAAACATGGTCAGACTATGAGACAATCTTCCCGGAGGAAGGCACATTTGCCCGCCAGGAGATTCAGGTTCTCTCCAATGGCCGTTGGATCTTCGGTAACTGGATCTGCAGATTCTCTCCGGATGGACTGGCAGGTGATCCAAGTGCATTTAAAATCTCTGATGACCAGGGCAAGACATGGAAACATGTAGACATGCCGAATTCCCGTGGCCGCGTTCATCCGAACGTAGTAGAGCTGGAGAACGGACACCTGGTAGCATTCATGCGTTCCCGTCTGGCAGATTACATCTACAGAAGTGAGTCCTTTGACTATGGTGATACATGGTCAGAGCCTGTTGCTACTGTACTGCCAAACAACAACTCCAGTATTTCAGCAATCAAGCTGAAAAGCGGAAGAATTGCCATCGCTTACAATCATTCCTCATGTCCTGAGGCAGTAAAGAATGGTTCTGCATGGCCGGGACTGAGATGCCCTGTAGCCGTTGCCCTTTCTGAAGACGGCGGTCTGACATTCCCTCTGATCCGTAACGTAGAGCTTGGAGAAGGCTATATCGGTGACGAGAATAAATCTAACAACCGTCAGTATGAGTATCCATACATCATGCAGAGTGAAGACGGTATGTTGCATGTAACATACGCATATCAGACACGCCGCGGCGTGAAATGGCTGACTCTTTCTGAGGAAGACGTTATGGGTGCAAAGCGTGGTGATGCAGTTTACAATCCAACCTCCGGTGAAGTGGATAAGAAGACAATCGCAAAATAACTTTAAAAATCTGTCAGGGTTCTTTGGATAAAACAGAGAACTCCGGCACAGAACAAGAGGAGAACTAAAATGTTAGTACCTGTTTTACTATTTATTGTCGGTTTGCTCTGCCTGATCAAAGGTGGAGATTGGTTCGTTGATGGTGCAACCGGTCTGGCACGTAAATTTCATTTGCCGGAGCTTCTGATCGGAGCGACAGTCGTATCCATCGGAACCACACTTCCGGAAGTTATGGTATCTACCATGTCTGCACTTTCAGGACATGGAGAGATCGCCTATGGTAATGCCATCGGTTCTGTTATCTGTAATGCAGCCCTGATCGCTGCTATTACCATTGCGGTACGTCCGGGAAAGGCTGATCCGAAGACACTGCGTACACCTGTTGCCTTTTTCTTTGTAGCAGCAGCCATCTATTGCGTAGCTGCTTATGGACTGGGCGAGTTTACCAGACCTGTCGGCTTCGTTATGCTGGCCATGTTTGTGATCTATATGATCGTGAATGTAAAGCAGATGACCGGTAATCCGGAAGCGGCTTCCGAGGATGCTGAGGAAGATGAGGAAGAGATGAACTTCGGAAAGATCATCATTCTTCTGGTTGTTGGTGCAGCCCTCATCGCTGTCGGAGCGGATCTTCTGGTAGATAACGGTACACTGATCGCACAGGCCCTTGGTGTTCCTGAATCAGTAATCGCACTAACATTTGTAGCACTTGGAACATCCCTGCCGGAGTTGGTTACAGCTATTACATCCCTGGTGAAAGGTCACAGCGACCTGTCCCTTGGAAATGTAATCGGTGCCAATGTATTTAACCTGGTACTGGTTAGTGGTGTCTCTGTTACACTGGCACCATTTAAGGTTCCGCAGAGCTCTACCATCATGGGCATGAATTCCAGTCTGGTGCTGGAAATTCCTTTGATGCTGATCGTTATGCTGATCCTTTCTTTACCGGCATTAATCCGCGGAAAGCTGAGCCGTGCACAGGGTATTCTGATGCTTGTGATCTATGCAGCATTCTGCATTGTGCAGTTTACGATGTAATATTTTTCGGATTTGGAAAAATAGTCAGATGACGCTTCCGGCAGCAGACCGGGGAGAAAAATTTGATATTTGGCCCAGGCAGTCATTCGAGGTAAAAAAAAGGAAAGTAAATCCTCTTTTGTTAATCGTATAATACCGCTTTAAACATCACCATTTTGTAAGTTGCTGATTTTGTAAGTTTTTAATTTACCAAGGATGGCTGCTTCGGGAAAATATATCCGAAAAATAGAAAAGAGAAAGAAGGAAACATATGATTATTGATCACATCGAGAACATTATGTTTTATGAAGCTTTACTTCCGAACCTTGCAAACGGAATGAAAGCACTAAATGCGCTGGAGAAGAGAGAAGTCGGCAGATATGAATTTGACGGCGGCTACTTTATGATCCAGAAAGGCGTTACAAAGCCAATGGAAGAGGGCACCTATGAGGCCCATCGGAAATATATCGACGTTCAGATCGTTCTTGAGGGAAGCGAGGAACTGGCATGGAAGAAGTATGATGATCTGACATGCGCCATTCCTTATAATCCGGAGAAGGATCAGGAGCGACTGGACGGTCCGAAGGATAATGTAATGCGTATCTCCGAAGGAATGTTTTATGCAGCATTTCCTAAAGACGGGCACAAAGCGATTTCTCACACGAAAGAGCAGCAGTCTTATGTGAAATGTGTTATGAAGCTTCCGGTTGAGCCATAAGTTAATAAAGGAGAAAAAGACTATGGTAGAGTTGATTAAAGGTATTATTTCTGCAATGCAGACACCTATGAATGAAGATGGATCTCTCAATGAAGAAGGGATGAGAAGACAGATCAATCGTGAGATCGAGGCAGGCGTAGATGCTGTATTCTGCCTGGGTACAAATGGCGAATTCTATATCCTTTCCATGGAAGAGAAAATCCGTATCATGGAGATCTTTGTAGAGGAAGCCAAAGGTCGTGTACCGGTTTACGCAGGTACAGGCTGTGTCAGCACAGCGGATACCATTTATCTGTCAAAGAAGGCAGAGGAGATTGGTGTAGATGTACTTTCTGTTATCACACCTTACTTTGCAGCCATCAGCCAGGAAGAACTGCTGTATCATTATAAAGCAGTTGCAGAGGCTGTTCCGAACATGCCTCTCGTTATGTATAACATTCCTATGAGAACAGGTGTTACCATTGCGCCGGAGACAGTTGCTGAGCTGGCAAAAATCCCGAACATTGTCGGTGTAAAGGATTCCAGTGGTAAATTCGAGCTGATCCTTAGCTACATTGAAGCAGGAAAAGGTCAGGACTTCGCAGTTCTGTCCGGTAACGATGCCCTGATCCTGGATACACTGAAAAACGGTGGTACAGGCGGTATCACAGCAATCTCCAACATCCTGCCTGAGATCATGGTAAGTATTTACCAGAGATACATCGCAGGTGATGAGGCCGGTGCAAGAGAAGCACAGGATTCCATCGCACCGATTCGCGCTTGCTTCAAATACGGAAATCCTAATTCCATCGTAAAGATTGCGACAAATCTGATGGGACATCCGATCGGACCGTGCCGCAAACCATTTGGTATCGTATCTGATGAGGCTATTGCAGCTATCACAGAGTGTATCGATACATACTATGCACAGTATAAGAAAAACTAAGGCATAGACATATCCTGTAAAAATGAAATATATCCGCGATAGGAGAATAATGACCGGAACGCCATAAAGGTCATCCCTATCCGGAAAATCGAAAGATAAAATGACTTCATAACAGTTATGTTATGAGAAACTCCTAAAAATATCCTAACTCCTTATTTATAATACAAGCCTGAAGGGCGGCCATCCTATGTCTTTTCCGGCATAGGATGGCCGCTCTTTATGTAAAAGGGTATCCTAAGAGAGGCATGGGTAAGAGGCAGAAAAACATGAAGAGGAGGCTAATGCACATGAATGATCAGATGAATCCGCTGGCACAATTTTCACCCAAGGCAGGTGTACTTACAGAGGTGATCGTCTCCGGCGCGGCGGAACAGGTTATTGAATTTGAAAACGATATGGAGGTGGCCAAAGGCGCTGACCGTACTATGTTTTGCTACGCACCCTTATCAGGATGTCCGGATGCAAAGCAGACCCAGGTCCTCTATGTATTGCGAAATGAGTATTCAAGGGAAAGTGCGGAGGCCTTAATGGAAAGGCTTCAGATCAGAGAGCTTTCCGAGCAGGAGCATTTCATCGTGCTCTTTCCGAATCCGGCAGAGGGCGGCTGGAAGTATAATTCCGGAAGTGAGGAGCATATGCCGGGGAATAGTCCGGTAGCTTTGGATCATGCTGCTTTGAAAGCAGAAGATGCAGCCTGTGCCGGATCAAATGGGAAAAAAGATGCAAAAAGCTGCATCTGTCAAAAAGGAAATACAGACAGCGATATCGATTTTATGAGTCGATGTTTTAATATATTGAAACAAAGTGAGATGAAGATCAGCGGCTTTAACGGCATGCTTTTTTACGTGGCAGCAGATGAAGAAAGTTCTGCCATGCTGATGACCATGGCGGCCAGACGGCCGGTGATTGTCTCTGCTATGCTGACGGGCAATCTGCCGGAGGGATATGTTTTGCCTGCGGAAGCCCTGGGGATTGAGACGGCCGTCTGGTGTAAGCCGGGACTGGCAGCAGATTATTTTTCCCCGGTGAATGGACCGGAATGCAGGTGTATCGTGGATGAGCGGAATCTCTCTGCAGAAGTACTTTGGGAGGCCTGGGACAAACTCTTCTCTCTTTCCAGAAGATGGCAGAATGATACCTACGGACATTATCAGCCGCGCACAGAGTTCACGAAACGCGGATTCGTTGCACATGTCAATGACAGCTCTCTGGGGGTCAATGAGGGCTATCCACATACCTGGTTTGAATATATCCCGCCGCAATTGCGGGGGACGAAGGAAAAAGTACCCTTGGTATTCTATTTCCATGGAATCAATTGTGTACCGCTTTACGGTGCGGAGCAGAGCTGCTGGCACGAGATTGCGGACCGGGAAAATTTCATCGTCGTTTACCCGGCCCCGGCCAAATATAAAGCCTGGAATATTTTTGATTTGCCAAACATGGTCAGTGATATCGACTTTGTGATGGCGCTGATCGAGCATATGAAGGAAGTGCATCCCATTGATGAGAGCAGGATTTACAGTACCGGTTTTTCCATGGGTGGTGCCATGACCCATGCCCTGACCTCGGCTTATCCGGAAGTCTTTGCGGCAGCGGCCCCTTGTAACGCCTTTATGATGGCGCGCTTCCAGACACCTGCAGAAAATCTGGGCCCATTTCTGCCGCTTTCGAAGGAAGAACTGGGAGCGTTTTCCTACAGTTCCATGCTGGCAGATACAAAGAAGGATGCCATGCCGGCCCTTCGCATGCCGGTTTTCCAGAATATGGGACTTGCAGATGGACTGATTGCAGGCTGGCCGTTAAAAGAGGGGGTAGAGGATATGCGTACGAAGACCATCGATTATTGGAAAAGCTATAACGGAATTCCTTTATCCGGGGATGGTATTTCATCGACAGAGGAGAGCAATCCCGCAAAGATAAGGGATTATGTATTTCTTTCCGTTAAGGTGTCGGATGAAGAGGGGCACCTTCGGAGTAATACTGCAAAGCCAGCGGATTACCTCCGAAACAATACTGGAGAGGAAGAAGAAAAAGAGAGAAAAAAGACAGAAAATATATGTCCGCTGACCGGATATGCGGCAGACGAAACTTTCTTCGAGGATGAGGCGGAGCGTTATATCCATCAGCGATGGTATGAGCCGGCCACCGGCATTCCGATGCTGGAGATGGTGGGCGCCAGGCGTATGCCGCATGCCATCGATCCTGTGCAGATTGAGATGGCCTGGAAGTATATCCGGCAGTTCTCAAGGAATGTGGACGGCAGCCTGACTTATGAGAAAAGTTGATGGAAGATAATGGTTTTCAAATTGCCGGGAAAATCGGAATGGTGAAAAAAAGTATGGGTTTATGAGTAGGCTGTACGGTGGATTACGAATGACCTCTATACCAAATTTTGCATGAAGCAGATTTCCGGAAGGATAAAGAGAATATAAAACAATAAGGGTGATGGAGAAGGTAAATATATGATCGGAAATGAAAAATTCTATATGTATATTTCGACGCAGGCAGATTGGGATCCGGCAAAAACGATTTTTCTTTGCGGACCGGCCGAGTCCTGCGCGACAAAAGCCGGCGCGAAAGAATTTGCCCACAAGAGCGGCTGGGAAAAAATAGCAGAAGCAGAAAAAGCGGTGCTGATCGTGCCGGTGGCTGTAAATGGCTGGTCAGAGATCTCGAAGTCCTTGCTGAAGGATATTTATCAGGAAATCCGGATGGGTGTGCCGGCGCAGCAGGGCAAGTCTATCTGGGGGCGGGGCGGTACGCTCTGGTGCTGGGAGATCATCCTCTTTGGCGTGGGCTATGCGGATGGTGCCAAATATCTGGGTGAGGCGCAGGTGGCGATGCCAAATTTCTTTGCGGCCACAGCCCTGGTCGATGGTCTGCCGACAGATTTTACAGCCGGTGCCGATGTCTCTGACCACTGGTTTATTAAAAAACCTTCGGCAGATTATGATGTGAAGAATTGTGAGATCCCGGTGCAGACCTGGATTTATGGCGGAAGTGTAAAAGGATGTGCCACAGAGGAGAAATATAAATCAAATAACAAATACAGGTCCTGGTGCGAGAGCGTAACCAGGACAGATGTGGATACTTCTATGAAGGATATAAATGAGAATTCGCTTCAGGATAAAGACAAGGAGCTCAATAATGGAAGGGAATGTGCATTTGCAGAGGATTTGCAGAGTTTGCTGCGGTATTGGAACAAAGTAAACAACGCTAAAGACCTAGCCGTCACAGAGCTTGTAGGCGGACATGAAAGTATCGTTTATTATGGCCAAAATCCGGCTGCTCAGGTAAGAGTTTTCAAAGGTGATTTTGGCTCCATGCCGGCAATGGCGGAGCATGTGATGCGGGAATGCTTTCATCATGTGGTGAGGTGGAAGAACGGACCGGATGGCAGTCTGGCCCTGGTGGATAGTCGTGAGGAGTTCTATAAAAGTGAACGCTATCTACGGCGAACATGCGGCGCAGGCGGTAATTATTATGATTATTTCGTGCATTTGCCGTTGGGAAAAGCTGCGGAGGAAGTAAAAGGCCTGCCGCTGGTCATCAGCCTGCATGGCAGAGGTGAACCGGCCTGGATGTATGCGGATAAAAACGGCTGGGAAAGTCTGGCGGATGAGACAAGAGAGTTTGTGACTATTTCGGCGGATTCGCCGGGAAATATCTGGTTCTGGGATCGTGACGCAGAGGCTTTTCCTCGCATGATCCGGCAAATGATCGATGAATTTGAGATTGATCCGGAGCGGGTTTATCTGACCGGATTTTCCAACGGTGCAATCATCACAAGGGAAGTGGGCGCCTTATACGCGGAAATGTTTGCGGCGCTTTCACCGTGGAACGGACCCCACTTCGACAGCGCAGCCATGCGGGAGGAGGACACATCGCGTATGGAAAACGGGCTTGGCACGGAGATCATGGATGTGCTTGAAAGCCTTGCGGAGCAGCATAAAAAGCTGCCGGTATTCATGATCTACGGTGACAATGATCCGGGTATTAAGGCGCGTGAAAATCTCTTTATGCCTTATTATATGCGTATGAATAGCTGCCGCGCGGCGGAGGATTTTTCTTCTGATGCCGGCTATGCAGCTGATGAGATTCGCACGGCAGAGAATTTTTATAAAAAAGAAGAGGGTTTCAAAGAGCCGGAGCGATTTATGACCTATGCATATTATGGGGAAACGGAAGGCGTTCTGCTGGACCGGAAGGTATGCAAGGAAGATACATGTAGAGTAAATACAAACATAGAGAATGTGGTGAGCAGTAGCCTATCCGGGAAAATGCGTTCGGAAAGGGAAAATGCGGAAGATTTACCGGACAGGACGGGGCAAAGCAGTGTAGGAAAAAGTGAAAAAGGACAAGCTATGGTCTGTGTTACGGTGATGAAGAATATGCCTCACGGCGCCATTCGCGATGAAGCCAGAGCAGCCTGGATGTTTATGAGGCAGTTCCGCCGGAGCAAAGATTCATGAGCAAGCAGCGAAGCGGATTGCGAATGTCCGCTTTACTACAGATGAGAAATAGCAGATAAAGGGAAAGGCACTTTCGAATCAGGAAGAGAGTGGGATAAGTATTATGGCATTAAATGCAAAAATGAAGGGAAATTTAACAGTCGGTGATCCTTTGACCGGTATGGTGAAATATTTGATTCCGCTGGTACTGGGCAATCTGTTTCAGCAGTTTTATAATATCGCGGATTCCATTATCGTAGGCCGTATGATCAGCGCCAATGCGCTGGCAGCAGTAGGTGCGACGGCGACGCTGACGGCCTTGTTTGTTATGGTGGCCCTGGGTACCGGTGTGGGTTGTTCCATCGTTATCTCACAGCTTTTCGGGGCCGGAAAGCTGGAGAAGTTAAAGACAGCAATTTCGACAGAGATTATCTCTGTCTTAGTAATGTCTGCGGTGCTGACCCTGATCGGGATTCTTTTCAGTGGGCGTCTTTTGACCTGGCTAAACACACCGGTGGAAATTTATGCAGATGCCAAAATTTATCTGGATATTTATTTTTATGGATTTTTCTTTCTCTTTCTGTATAACGCATTTACATCTGTCTTTAATGCGCTGGGAGATTCGAAGAAGCCCCTGTATTTCCTGATTTTTTCTTCAGCTTTGAATATCGGACTGGATATTTTTCTCATCGGTCCCATGGATATGGGCGTGGCGGGCGCAGCCTGGGCGACCTTGATCGCGCAGGCAGTGTCTGCAGTACTCTCCTTTGTAGTATTGATAAAGAAGCTATCCGGCATTGAGACAGAAAGCTATCCAAAGTTTGACAGAGGCTTGCTGAAAACGATGGTGAAGGTAGCTTTGCCTTCGATTCTGCAGCAATCGGTGGTTTCTATCGGTTCGGTTTTGATCCAGGCTTGTATCAATCAGTTTGGCGCAGCCTTTCTGGCGGGATATACAGCAGGCTCCCGCATAGATGGCATTGCCATTGTGCCACTGGTGAACTGCGGGAATGCGGTGTCGACCTTTGTGGCCCAGAATGTGGGCGCGGGAAAGCTGGAACGCGCAAAGCAGGGCTGCCGGATCGGTGTCGGCATGGCAGCAGCGCTTAGTCTGGTACTTGGTCTGGTGCTGCATTTCACGGGGAAGGCTTTTGTCGGACTTTTTATGGACTCGGCAGAAGCAGCAGATTCTATTGCGACAGGAACACAGTACCTCTTGATCGTCTCTAAATGTTATTTCCTCATGGGACTCATGAAGATTTTTGCCGGTGTGCTGCGTGGCGCAGGTGATATGAAGTGTTTTGTCTACTGCACCATGATCAGTCTGGGAACCCGCGTGATTCTGACTTATGCCTTTGCCGGGGCAACGCAGGGGATGATCATTGCCTGGGCCATTTGTATCGGCTGGGGCGTGGCAGCCCTTGTGGCTTATCTGCGTTACCGACAGGGCGGCTGGCAGAAGGTGAAGCTGGTGTGAGCGTGAGAGTAGCGATTGAAAAATATTTGATGGAAGATGTTTTGGAAAAAAAGCCATATTGATTTGTTTGCTTTCAGAAATTATAATATTTCTAGAGTGTGTTATTTGTACAAAGAAAAGAGTTTTGTGAAATAGTCGCGCGAATCATAAAAATGAGGAAAAGAGGAAAATATTATGGAAAAACAGAAAAGTAAAGTTGTAGCCGGTATTTTGTGAATTCTGCTGGGACAGTTCGGCGTTCATAAATTCTATCTGGGCTATGTGAAGGAAGGTCTCATCATGCTGATCGTTGCAGTTGCAGGTATCATTCTTAGCTTATGCGTTAATCAGTATTTTAGTTATGTATCTAATATTGTATTTGTAATAGGTTTCATTGAGGGCATTATCTACCTTGTTAAATCGAAAGAGAGTTTTAACAGGACTTATGTGCAGGAACACAGAGGCTGGTTCTGATAGGCGGCTAAATAAGAATAAAACTGTATCGTGTGCCGGTTTTTTGAAAAGTCGTGGAATAATAAACGGATGTTTTCGGAATTTGCGCTTGTAATAGATGACTAACTATGCTAAATTGAAAAAAAGGGAATGAAGTTCTCCCTTAGTAGACAGTAAGCTTACTACTAAAACCGCTATCAAAGCTGATGACTTCTGCGTATGAAATTTACGCAGAAGCTATCAGCTTTTTTTATGATATGGGGTTTCGAAGGCCAGGAAAAATGGGCGCACGGAGCCGCAGGTTTTGTAGAAGAAAGTGAGAACGGGGGACGGACCCTTGTCCCTAAAAAGAAAAGGAGAATAAATTATGTTATTAAGTGTATCTTTGATCCTGCTTCTGGGTATGTCCCTTGGCTGGATATGCAAGAAATGTAAGCTGCCCAGCCTGCTCGGCATGCTGATCACGGGAATTGTTTTGGGTCCCTATGTATTAAATCTCCTGGATCCGTCAGTATTGAATATTTCATCGGAGCTGCGGAAAATCGCGCTCATCATTATCCTCACCAGGGCGGGTCTGGGACTTGATATTTCCGGTTTGAAAAAGATTGGCCGTCCGGCGGTTATGATGTGTTTCGTGCCGGCGACTTTTGAAATCCTGGGAATGCTTGTATTTGCCCCGAAGATTTTGGGTCTATCTGTTTTGGAGGCGGCCATCATGGGTTCGGTTCTGGCGGCAGTTTCACCGGCTGTTGTGGTGCCCCGTATGGTGAAATTGATGGATGAGAAATATGGCACGGAGCAGGGGATTCCGCAGCTGATCCTGGCAGGCGCTTCCGTGGATGACGTGTATGTGATTGTCCTTTTCTCGACTTTCACCGGTATGATGCAGGGCGAAGGAGCTTCAGTGATGAGCTTTGTCAATATTCCGGTATCGATTGTTCTTGGTATTCTTATTGGTCTGCTGGTGGGATTTCTTTTGGCTAAATATTTCGAGAAGATGCATATTCGTGATACGGCAAAGGTGCTCATCATGCTGTGTATTTCCATGCTGCTGGTGGTGGCGGAGGATAGCCTTACGACACCGATCACTTTCTCTGCTTTGATCGCCATCATGTTTATCGGTGTGGGACTGCAGAGGCATCGTAATGTGATCGTCAAGCGTGTTTCCGACAAGTACAGCAAGCTTTGGGTGGCAGCGGAAGTATTTCTTTTCGTGTTGGTCGGCGCGACCGTTAATATCAATTACCTGGGAAGGCTGGGCGCGAAAGCTTTGCTGGTGATCATCGGCGCCTTGCTCTTCCGCATGGCGGGTGTATTTGTCTGCCTGCTTGGCACAGACTTTAACAAGGGAGAGCGTTTGTTCTCTATGATGGCTTACACGCCTAAGGCGACAGTACAGGCAGCCATCGGCGGTATTCCATTGGCCATGGGCCTTGCCTGCGGCGATACAGTATTGACGGTGGCAGTCCTGGCCATTGTGCTGACAGCACCGCTTGGCGCTTTTGCCATCGATCTTTCCTATAAAAAGCTTTTGAAGCACGCATAGGACAGGGACAGGGGACGGTCCTTTGTCCCGATTTAGATGCGGGAGGAGAATTTGCCTACAGTCAGTTCCGGAAGATGTGGAAAGTTGCTGCACCGGACATATAGGGCGCTTTGGGTGTGGCGGAAAAACCTGTTACGGAAATGCTCCATCGTTCCGTTTTAGAGCAATTTAGAATATGGACTAATATTGAGAAGCTGTTTCTGAAAAGGTGAAAAATCCAGCGTAAACGATTTGAGAAAATGTTATAAAGAATGATACATATGCAAGGCGTGAGCCGGTTCAAAAAACCAGCTGCACCAACAGCATGTAACAGACCGTGCCGCAAAAGATGGAGAGCAGGGTATTGTGGCGCCACTTATGCAGAAAAGCCACCAAAGCTACCGACATAAGTTCCGGAAGGCCGTGGGGTTCGGTGATGATGCTGGTGTTTTTCAGGCAATATACAAGCAGCATAGCCATGATGGCGTATGGCAAAACATCTCCCAGGTATTGCAATGCTGCCGGAGATTTTTTCGAAAATACAATAAAAGGCAGAAAGCGGATGGCAATGGTGACCAGTGCCATGACGGCAATTAAGAGGAGGGTATGAAGTGAAGTCGGATTCATTTGATATCCTCCTTTCTTGCGGCTTTGGTTGCGGAGTTACATTGCTTGGCGGCAGATATTGCTGCCGTATTCAAATCGGAATTCGTAGATTCTTTTTCGGAATCTATCAGGCCGATGATGATCGGGCGAAGCAGAAACAGTCCTGCAGAAATGACGATCATTGTCGGAATGAGGAAATTTGCCGGTCCGAAGATTAGCAGACAAATAATGGCAGAAGCCAGACCCAGCAGTGCCGGAATGTGACTTTTCGCGCTTTCCCACTGTTCTACAAAAACCACGACGAAAAGTGCGGTCATGGAAAAATCTACGCCTTGTGTGGAAAAAGGCAGGATCATGCCGACCAATCCTCCCAGGATACTGCCAATCACCCAGTAGCATTGATCGAATAAAGAGACGAAGAAATAATAGCCGTGCAGGTCTACGCCTTCCGGCGGATTGACGTTGCAAACAAGGGAGTAGGTTTCGTCTGTGAGAGCAAAAATCAGATAAGGCTTTTTGACACCGGTATCCCGATAGCGTTCCAGCATGGAAAGCCCGTAGAACAAATGTCGCGCATTGACCATAAGACTGGTGAGGGCAGCGGAGAGCAGACTTGCGCCGGAAGAAATCAGTCCGACACCGACATACTGCAGCGAGCCGGCAAAGATCGTGACGGACATGAGTCCGGCCCAGAGAAAGGAATAACCTGCATCATAAAGCAGGAGACCAAAGCCGATGCCCAGTACCACATAGCCTGCCATAACCGGCAGAGAAGCTTTGAATGCATATTGCAGCGTTTTATTCATGAGAAATGACCGTCCTTCTTCAAATTTTCAGTGTTTTTAAGGACAGGGTCCAGGGACGGGGGACGGTCCCCTGTCCCAGACCTCCTGTCCCAGACCAAGGACTGTCCCCTGTTCCGGCCTGCCATGCCCTTGGTTTCATCAGATTGAAAAGCGAAATATGAAAAAGAAAAATATCCGCTCTTGTTTTCAGCTCAGTCAGGATGAAGGAGTGTTCCTTGTTCCTGCACAGATTAATATACAGAAATCCGGAGGTACAATCAAGTTTCAATTCGGCTGGTTTTTTCCCCTTCCGGGACACTTTGTGCTCGGCCATAACACGGCAAGAAAGCCCAAAAGGTTTTTAAACACAGAACAGGCAATTCCCCGCATATGTTAAAGCAAGCTTTCAGCGCAAGTCGTATAGATATAGGCGGGGATTACGTGGGATGTCTGCGATCATGAGCAAGTAGTGAAGCAGACTGCGAATGTTTGCTTTAACCAAGCGGGGACAAAGCGGGGACAAAGGACCGTCCCCCCGTTCCGGGACAAAGGACCGTCCCCCGTTCCATGTCCGGAAAAAGAGTGAAAAAAGGCAGGTGTAAAAACAGAAAACAATGCTATAATCATTATGTGAAAAAATTTAGTATTTCAAATATGCGGAGGCGTTATTCGTATGTCTACAACCAGAAATATCCTTTTAACAACACTTGGAAATACATTTGATCATAGCCGCCATAATTATTATTCCTATGATGATCATGGTACGCTGCGCTATTGCGAGGGTATTTCCACGGCAGAAGCGGGATCCAAATATATTCTTTCTAAGGTACCGATTGATAAGATCATCGTTCTCGGACCGCGTTCGTCATATAAGGATGAAAATATAGACGAAGAAATTTTGCTGCGCGACCTCTGTGAGTTCGGCGCAGGTCTGCCGGAGCAGTATTCCGAGTATAAATTCTATTGTTACCGTATCATGCAGTTCCTGAATAAGGTAGATATTGAAGGAACGGACCTGCTGGAGGAATTATCAGAAGAAGAGCAGAAAGATCTGCTGGCAATGCTGGAGAAATTTTATCCGCGGGATCATTGGAAGGAAGTTTTCCACGAATTAAACCGGGATTTCAGTACTTACGAGGATCTTCTGGATGGTCTTCCGAATATGGATAAACGCCGCCGGAAATGGCTGAAGCACTATCTCTTTATGCGCATGGATCGCAGTTATAAAATGATGTCCAGCAATATCAACGAGGACATTGCCGTGCAGTTCTGTATTACCAACAGGGTCGGAGAGAAGCGGGTGCGCCTGGGCAATCTGCCTAATATTTTGGAGATGCTGCAGGAAGGCAGTGACGCAGTTAATGTTTACGTCGATCTGCAGGGATTGGATATGGCGGATTCTCATACGCTGATCAATGTCCTGTTTATGCTGCAGAGTGAGCGAAAAAATAAGATTAATATCCAGGAGATTATCACGACGACCTACCGGCCGGCGCTTTTTACCAACCCCATCGAAGATCAGAAGAATCGTCTGGAGCTGAGCGAATTGCTTTCCGGCATGGATGCCTTCCTGAAATACGGAAAGGTGGATAGTATCCGCGATTACTGGCAGAGCAGAAATATTGAAGACAAACATATAGACAAATTAATCTATGCCATGCAGATGGTGGATATCGGTATTACGCTTTGCAGTGTTACAGATCTGGAGAATGGTATTCGTATGCTGAAGAGTGTATTTGCGGACAAGACAAAACATTCGGAAGCGATCGAAAGTATGATTTTTAATATTCTGGAAACAGGAATCAGAAACGATTACGGCAATCTTTTAAAGGGACCCGAGATTAACAACCTGGTACTCATCAAATGGGCAATGCGCAAGCATTTTTATCAGCAGGCGCTGACCATTATCGAATCCCGCGTGCCATATGATCTGGTGCGTAGCGGCGTTTTTTATTATGCCAGAAATGAGGAGGAGAAACAGGAATTTCTGCATCGAATGAGTGAGCTTTACTGGAAGACACCGAGCAAGGACCGATACCAGTTCGATGATTTGTCACATTACTTTATTAAATTTTATCGCCGCCGTGAGGCATACCAGAAGAAGACACCTACACCTTTGGAAACCTATGTAGATCTGCGGCTGGATGAACTCTTTGAGGAAGATGCGCCTTACAGAGTCTATACCAATGCGAACGGAAAGAGACCTGCTTTTAAAGAGTTTTTCATGGCTTATCTGAGGATTGGTAATATCCGAAATCAGATTTCACATGCCCAGGAGGTGGACCTCACGGGAGAGGATTGGGATGTCTCACAGATCAGCGAGAAGGTGAACATCCTCGAAACATCCATTAACGACTTTGTTTTGCTCTACGAGAAGGTGCGTACCGGCATTAATAAAAAGAATATCAATGAATGGATGGTAACGCAGGAGGAGTTTAAGGAGTATCGTAATACCGGTGAGTTTTCAGCGGAGAAACGCTGGGAGCGCTACGAAAAAGAAAAGAAGAAACGGAAATAAAGGTTTTGGATATAAGGACACCTTTGCTACATATAAAAACCAAATAGCAGAAAAAAACCCGCTTGCTCTGAGGCAGGCGGGTTTTTTCTGCTATTTGGTTTTGTAGCCTGGCGGGATGCTTCAGTATGCGTAAGAAGTGTCCAGTGGACACTTCTGTTGCTGCTCGAAGAGCGGAGCCATGCGTAGGTATCATGATCCGTGGTGATTCCGAGCGAATGTGAGGAATCATGTCTGTTTTTTACAGAGCAGCTTCCTCAGTGATGGTGTAAGCTTTCTCTTCTCCCTCGGCCAAAGCCGCATAGAAGTCAGCGGAGTCCGCAGCATCCTGATGGGTGAAGAGGCTGACAACGATCATGCAGATAAGGGAGCCCAGGAATCCGAAGGCGCCGTACCAGCTGCCGCCAAGGTCCCAGACGAAGTAGGTCAGGAGAACCAGTGCCGTGCCTACGATGGAGGCGGCAATGGCTGCCTGTTTTGTGGCTTTTTTCCAGTAGAGGCCGATGACCAGTATAGGAAAGAGTGGCATGACGATGGCAATGGCAAACATGATCAGTGTGAAAATCAGGTCCGGCGGATTGATTGCAAAGATTATGCTGATGATGCCGACGATGGCGATGACAAGCCTTGCGCAGAGAAGCTGCTGTTTGGCTGTCATGCGAATACCGAAGGTGTGGTGAATCAGATCCTCGGAAATGATTGAACCGGTAACCAGAAGGAAAGAGTCTGCTGTGGAAATTCCTACGGCTACGGCGCCGATGAAAAAGCCAATCATCAGAAGGACAGCAATCGTCGGATTGATTCGATTGATGACATTTTGGATCAGGTAGGGAATGATATATTCCGTGTCATCTGTGGAAAGTCCCGGGAGCAAAGCGATGCTCACCAGACCGATCAGCATAGTGCCGGTCCAGACAAAGGCCTGTAGGAGCGGCGTCAGAAACATGAGTCGGCGTTGTGTATGCAAATCCTGACCTGAATAGCCGGAGCGGATAAATACATGCGGCAGCATGACAGTCCAGCCGATGGCGCAGCTAAATGGATAACCGAAACGGGCGCTGTAAGGTACCCAGCCATCAGGTCCCGGATAGGAAAACCAGCTTCTGGTATTTTCCCAGATGGAAGAAATCGCATTGCCCAGGGATCCCTGGAAGCCGTAGATCAGGCAGGCGATTACAATGATCCAGAGGATGGAAATATAGGCGATGCCCTGAATGGTATCTGTCAGTGCAATGGATTTTAAGCCACCGATCATGACATAGATTACAATGACTGCGCCGACGATGATGACCACCTTCTGGTAGGCAATGGCGCCGCCGCTGGCAATCTCTGCCGCTTTGGAAATGGCGATCAGCACACTTGCCACATAAGGGAAGGAGGAGGCCAGGAAGACCAGTGCCAAAATCACACGCAGCAGAGGACTTTTGAAACGGTCATAGTAAAAATCAGCCGGTGTTGTGTATTGGCGGATGCTGTTGATGACCCACACCTTGTTCATGACGAAGTGAATGATAACCGGAAAAAGGCAGATGTAGCTAAGCTCGGATGCCCAATATCCGATACCGCCCCGGTAATAGGCGCCGGGTCCGGCAAAAAATACCCAGGTGCTCATCAGAGAAGCCAGGTAGGTCATGACCAAAATCGGCCATCGGATACTGCCACCGGCTGTGGCAAAATTTCTGGCATTATTTGCTTTGGACATATGGTGTTCGATCAGGGCCACTGCCAGAAGAAAGCATAAATAGATCGCAAAGGTGACCCAGATCGTTCCGGCACTTAACATGCCAGGTCCTCACTTGCCAGATCGTACAGAGGACGAATCTTTGAAGGAGCCTTATTTTCCGCGGAAAGGGTGGCTGATTCAGTTGATGGCTTTTCTTTTAGTTTATAGATTTTGCAAATCTTGAAAAAGCCCACGTATACGGAAATCCACAGCGGGATCAAGGTAGCGATGGCGTGGATGATGGTCATTTCGGCATCTCCGTATACAGGGAAAAAGGGGAGATTATAGCATGCGTAGAAAAGAATGACAGCAATCAGCCATCTCTTTTCGGTTTTTGTGATTTTGATGATATTCATATATAACTCCTTTCATTTGAGGTCGGGACAGGGGACGGTCCTTTGTCCCGATAAGGGACGAAGGACCGTCCCCTGTCCCTGCCGATAAGGGACGAAGGACCGTCCCCCGTCCCGAAGTTTATTTCAAGGCGGCAGCGGCGCGCTCGACGATGGCTTCTACCTGTAGGTTCTCTTCCGGTGTCATCACATTTTCTACCGGCAGCGCTTTCAGTTTATGATATTTGGCCAGGGCACGATCCAGCAGGCCTAAAGCTTCATCATCCTTGCCGTTCAGGTGTCCTTTATAAAATAATTCCGGCCGGTGCAGGTCGTGGAAATAATCCAAAGTATGTTCACTCATCAGATAGCCGTCGGCATCATCACCTTCCAGCAGTTCTTCAAAGTCCATCGTATCGTCATCAATCTTCAGACCGGCGCGCAGGCGTTTTGCAATTTCAAAAATTTCATCATCGATGATCAGGGCCAGTGGGTTGATGGTTTTGGCTGTTTCCATCTGACCGGCACCGCCTAGAACAGAGGCATCAGACATGGCCATGGCCTGGATAAGAGAAGTACGCTCAATCATATTTTGACCATCCAGCTGCATGCTGTCTGTACCGGTGCCGTAAGAGTGGCAGCGGATATTATAACCCTGCTCGAAAGCCTGCATACAGATCAGACGACCATAAGTAATTTCTGTGTTTGACTGCAAGGTATAGGTGGTCTGCATGTCCATGGAAAACAAAAGCGGTGTTGCGATGACCGGCAGTCCGGGGCATAGTAACTCCAGAATGACAATTTGTGCCAGTACATCTGCACAGGCAGCCAAAGCGGTACCCTGAGCAGTGATCGGTGTGTTGGCACCGGCTGTCGGCAAGGCGCAGGGCTGTACCGGGATGCCGGCCTTGGCACATTCATAAAGAATCTCTGCATCCATATATTTAAACTTCAATACCGGTACACTACAGGAGATGAAGCTGACAAAAGGCTTCTCACGCAGCTTGTCTGCGCCGCCGGCGGCAGCCTGGCACATCTCGATGAGGTATTTCGTGTTTTCTGTCTCATAAGGCTGAATCCAGATGTGCTTTTTCGAATATTTGAGCGCCTGCTGCAGCGCATAGACATCCATGGCTGTTTCCTGAATAGAAAAATCACAGGCAGATGGCAGCGCCACATAATCGATATTGTCCAGCTGGTTACAAAGGTGGAACCATTCTTCCAGGTCTTCAAGCTTATTGGAGTGTTTTTCGCCTTCCACGGGGAGATAATTCGGCGCACCGGTACAGGTTCTGGTATAAAATGCGCCATCCGGATGCGGGAATTTCATATCGTATTTAGGTTCACGGCCGTAATAGGTAAATTCAGCCGGGACTTTTGCCAGGGCTTCATGGATAATTTCGCGGGGAAAACGCACATGGTCTCCATCCACGGGACAGCCCTTTGCCGCCAGTTCTTCCTTTAATAAAGTATGATCTGTTTTGATACCGCGAATTTCCAGAAGTTGCTCCATGCGGTCGATAAAAAGTGCCAGCTCCTCCTTTGACATCACATCATATTTAATTCTTCCAAGCATATCTTGATCCTTTCATGTCGGGACGGGGGACGGTCCTTTGTCCCACGCTGTCTCCAATTTGTCCTCAAATAAAAATGAGACAGATGTTGAGATTAGTCAGTGCATGTCAAGTAAGGTTAAACATCTGTCTCGCCATAGAGTGTGAAAAAAGGTAGTCCCTTTCATCACGTATATGAAAACAGGTCAGGCTGTCATTCTGATCTGTTTACTGTCTGATCAGGTGTAAAGGTATATGTACACACAACTGACAAGACAGTAACATTATATACAGGAACAAGAGAGAAAGCAAGTAAAAATATAAAATTTTTTAGATAAGTATTTGACGAGCGGAGAGACAGCAGGTCATGACAGAATCGGAGATGCAAGCCGGCAGGTGTTATTTTGGATGGGTTTATGGTATGATAGGATTCATAAAAATACAAAATGATCACATACTAGTGCACAAAAATTCTCAGGAGAGGAAATTATGCTTGAAGAGGAAAAGTACCTGCAATATGAAGGTGTGAAGCTTCATGTAAAATTACATTATCCGGAAAATTTAAAGGAAAAAATACCGCTCTTGCTGATTGCGCATGGATTCACCGGAGACATGGAAGAAAAACAAATTCTGGCCATTACAGAAGGCGCAGAAGAGGCAGGTTTTGCCTCGCTTCGCGTAGAGCTTTACGGTCATGGTAAAAGCGGCGGCGCATTTAAGGATCATACAGTGCAGATCTGGGTTGATGAATTGAATTACATGATTGAATATGCCAGGAGACTGGACTTTGTCTCAGGGCTTTATCTGGCAGGACATTCCCAGGGCGGTTTCGCAGCAATCCTGGCTGCTTCGCAAAAGACTAATGTGGTCAACGGATTGATTCCGGTAGCACCGGCGATCTGTATTGTCCGGGAGGCAAAAGAAGGAACTACGCTGGGCACGCATTTTGATCCGGAAAATATTCCGGAAACCATTACTGTCTGGGAAGATAAAGTTCTGAGCTCCAAGTATATCAGGGAAGCCGCAAAGATTGATGTAGGCCAGGCCCTTGCCAGATATGACGGACCGACCTTATTCATTCACGGAACAAGTGATGAGGTGGTTCCCTGTGCGGATTCACTGGCAGCGGTGAAGAAATATAAGCAGGGAAATATCCGGCTTATGGAAGGCGCAGACCATGAATTTCATGGATATTGTTCTTTGCTTAAAGATGCAGTCTGCGAATTCCTCGTTCACGCAAAAGAGAACCTATGTGATGAAGAAGCGGAGAAAAAATCGAATACCTAAAAATACCTGTAATCGGGTAAAAAATAGCATATAAAGGAGAAAAATAATGATTCAGGATATTTTGCCAAAAAAACTCGTATTACCATATAAACAGGCCATGCCGCAGAAGGAGGATACCGTATTTGTTTTTCGGGGATCAAATAAACGCGAAGATAATGCGTTGATACAGATTCTGGAGGATGGGCATATTCTGGCGCCCACCTACGGACAGCTGCTCGAAGCAGGTGCAGCACAGAATGCAGAGCAGCTGCAGTATCTTTTCGCAATCGATGAAAAAGAATATTTCCTGCTGAATAACGGTGGTATCGACGATATTACTCTGCCGGGATTTACATATGAAAGAGTACGTCAATTCTGCGATGGAAAGATCGTGGATGACATGTCCCTGGCAGGCATGACCGCATACCATTTGTTCTTCTGGTACAGAGATAATACCTGCTGCGGACGTTGCGGACAGAAGATGCGTCCTTTTGTCACAGAGCGTGCCGTACAGTGTCCGGATTGCCGCAATCTGGTCTTCCCAAAACTGATGCCGGCTGTGATTATTCTGGTCAGAGACGGTGATCAGTTGGTGGTTTCACGTTATAAAGGAAGAGAATATACCGGTATTGCTTTGCTGGCAGGATTCTGTGAAATCGGGGAATCTCTGGAACAGACTGTTGCCCGTGAAGTAGAGGAAGAAGTGGGCCTGCAGGTGGAAAATATCACCTATTTTGCGAGTCAGCCATGGGGCGTGGATTCCAATCTTCTGATGGGATTCTATTGCGACGTCACCGGAAGCAGGGAAATCGTGAGAGATGGAGAAGAACTGGCGACGGCAGGTTGGATCAATCGAAGCGAACTGCCGGTGTCATCCAATGTAGCCAGTCTCACCATGACGATGATGGAAGCCTTCCGGAAAGGTGAGATTTAAGTCAGGAGGGAACGATATTTATTTTTTGTATCAGGTGATGTACGACGCCGAAGGCAAGAATGAACCATCGACCCCGTCCCCGGATAAGAAGATATGATTAATTGGATAAAAACAAATAAAAACCGAATATTTATGAATATAGCCGGCAGTGTCATTCTGGCCCTGGGCTTGTATAACATTCATTCTATTTCAGATATCACAGAGGGTGGGGCGCTTGGCCTCACCCTTTTGCTCGAGCATTGGATACATATTTCTCCTGCTGTCAGCAACTGTGTGATTACCGTAATCTGCTATTTCGTGGGCTGGCGGACGCTGGGAAGGGATTTTCTTTTGATGTCCGGCATTTCTGTGGGCACTTTTTCTGTTGTTTACGCCATCTGCGAACAATTTCCGCCGGTCTATCCTGCCATTGCAAAAATGCCCCTGGCAGCGGCTGTTCTGGGCGCGGTTTTTGTAGGTGTAGGCGTTGGCTTTTGTGTGAAAGCGGGCGGCGCACCTACGGGAGATGATGCCTTTGCCATGAGTATTCATGAGAAGACAAATATTTCCCTGCAGTGGGTCTATCTGGCATTTGATCTTATTGTGCTGGCTGCCTCTCTTTCCTATATACCCTACAGGAAAATCGCCTATTCTCTGCTCTCTGTGATCCTATCCGGGCAGATTGTCGGGCGAATCGCAAATGAGGGAAGTCAGGGATGTACTCTCTAGGTTGAATCGGTTTTGTTCGGTTCTCCAAGCAGAAGAAAACGTGATTACGGAGAAAAAATGCATAAATATATGCGGGCAGGCGTCAGAGAATACTGGGTTGCAGATCTTGAGCGAAGGACAATAACGACTTTTATAAAAGGTGAACCGATGCGTGTATATATGTATCAGTGGTCGGATGAAATTCCGGTAGGGATTTATGATGGCGCATTAAAAATTTGTATGGAGGAAATGGACGGGTAAGCTTGTAGTTAAAGGCGGAAATTTATTCCAAAAAACAGACGAAAATTCTACCTTGTAGCCTTTATGACATCGTGATAGAATAGACGAAGTTAATAAAAAACATTTGTAGCATACAGGTGTCGGGCAGCTTTATAAAGCATAAAAATGGCGAATATGTCATAAGTGTTTTATGAGCATGTCAGGTGAAAAGGGAATCCGGTGAGAATCCGGAACGATGCCGTCACTGTGTACCGGAGCTTTGATCATAAAAGGGGAAAACGTGAAAGGATTTACGTTTTTTACATAATACTCACTGGGAAGCTGGGAAGAGAATCAGAGCGTGGAAGGAAGTCAGGAGACCTGCCTGTGTGTGGAATCTTAAGATCTGCGGTCCATGGATCTTTTTTCTGGCAAAGTTTATCATATTATGTATATGCCACTGAAATGATAGAACCGCATTCTCTGAATGCGGTTTTTCTTATCTGACGGATAAAGCTGTAGAGATTATGCAGACGTTTTTTATTTCAATCATTATTTCGTGAGCTTTTTCAGAAAAACTTACGTGAATAATCCACAGAAAGGAAGGATAAAGATGAAAAGAAGAATGGCAGTGCTGATGAGCCTTGTACTGGCAGCTGGTTTAATGACAGCATGCGGAAGCTCTACAGCCACAACGACAGAAACGACTGCAGCATCAAGCAGCGCAACAGCAGAAAGTGAAGCAGTAGAGGAAACAGTAGCGGCATCCTCCGCGGCAGCAGATGATGATCAGGCCAAAGCAGATGAGGTTGCAGCTCTGATCGATGCGATCTATGTACAGGAAAGAACAGATGAAACAGATGCACAGTGTGCAGCTGCCAAAGCCGGCTGGGATGCGCTGACAGATGCGCAGAAAGAGTTGGTAGAGGGCGAGGAAGCGGATCCTGACTATTTCGGCAGAGATACCGGTGATGCATCCGCAGATGACGCACTGAACGCTGATGAGATCGGTGAGAATGAGATTTTGGTACTGAGCTTTGGTACTTCCTTCAATGACAGCCGTGCAAATGATATCGGCGGTATTGAGAAAGCACTGCAGGCGGCATATCCTGATTGGTCTGTTCGCCGTGGATTTACAGCACAGATCATCATCAATCATGTACAGGCCAGAGATGAAGAGTTTATCGATAACGTAGACCAGGCAATGCAGCGTGCTGTTGATAATGGCGTTAAGAACCTGGTTATCCAGCCGACACATCTGATGCATGGCGCAGAGTATGACGAGCTTTCCGAGACAGTTGCTAATTACGAGGATCAGATCGAGAATATCGTTATTGCTGAGCCAATGCTTGGTGAGGTAGGCGAGGATGCGACTGTAATTAATGAGGATAAAGCAACTGTAGCAGAAGCAATCACTACAGAAGCTGTTGGTATCGCAGGATATGAGTCTGCAGCAGCTGCTGCTGAGGATGGCGTAGCATTTGTATTCATGGGTCACGGTACATCTCATGAGGCAAAGATTACTTACAGCCAGATGCAGACACAGATGGGCGAGCTCGGATTCGAGAATGTGTTCATTGGTACAGTTGAGGGTGAGCCGGAAGAGACAGCATGTGAGAATGTTATTGAGGCTGTCAAGGAAGCAGGTTATACGAAGGTGATCCTTCGTCCTCTGATGGTTGTTGCAGGTGACCATGCAAATAATGATATGGCCGGTGATGATGAGGATTCCTGGAAGAGCATGTTCGAGGCTTCCGGAAACTTCGATAGCGTAGAATGTCAGATTGAAGGTCTCGGACGTATCGAGGCAGTTCAGAACCTCTATGTAGAGCATACAGGCGCAGCAATCGATTCTCTCCAGTAAATCGGGGATAGAATCCGGCATGAACAGTCTGATCGAACAGAAAAGAATTGGTGCTGCATGCATGGCTTGTAAAGAATAATGAAATAGAAAAAGGGACGGCTCGTGAGGTATAAGTCGTCCCTTTTATAACGTAAAAGGCGATGTTCTCTTTTGGGTTTACATATCCTTCCGGCGGCTATAGAGATGTCTGTGGATAGAAGAAAATCAGAGCTTCGCAGAAGAGAGATTTACATGAAAGGTTAGGTGAAAGGATATGAAAAAGAAAAATTTAAGCCTGGTAGCATTGGTTTTAGCGACAGTTATGCTGGCCTCCTGCGGTACAGCAGATGCCGGAAGCGCAGCTTCTGCAAAAACAGCAAAGGAAAATGCAGCGAGTGCAGTTAGCGCGGTGTCTGCAGAAGAAAATTCTGCAGAGAAAGTCGCTGAAACAGCAAGTGACAGTGTCCTTGCAGAAGCAGCCGAGATCGATGACTTCAATGTACCGGCAGATGGTGTGTATACAGCTGAATTTGAAACAGACAGCAGTATGTTCCATATCAATGAGACCCTGGACGGAAAAGGTACTTTGACCGTGGAAGATGGAAAAATGACCATGCACATCACTTTGGCATCGAAAAATATTGTGAATCTATTTGAGGGAACAGCTGCGGATGCACAGAAGGAAGGCGCAGTTCTTCTCCAGCCGACCACAGATGAAGTGACCTATGATGATGGCATTACTGAAGAAGTGTATGGTTTCGATATTACCGTGCCTGCCATCGATGAGGAGTTTGATCTGGCGCTTGTCGGCACCAAGGGTAAATGGTACGACCATAAGGTAGTGGTATCCAATCCGATTGCAGAGTAAGAAGTGTTTTTTTGCTCGGAAAAATACATAAAAACGAACTTCATTCCATTTGGCTTTTTGTGCATTTTCGTGTATAATAGCCAATGGTGCTTACTTAAAATTTTGGAAATATCCTGCGCCCGGAACTTTCTCAAACAGAGCTGATGTCATTTGCTCTGCATGCGCAGGATGAGAAAATCAGAGAAGCACTGTAAAATCATATGGAAGGTTGGAGGAAAATTTTATGGCTTGGTACGATGAGGCTATCTTTTATCATATTTATCCCCTGGGAATGCTTGGCGCGCCGAAGCAGAATGCTTACGGTCCGGTAGAGCACAGACTGCGCGAGCTCTTCCCATGGATCAAACATATTAAGGAAACCGGCTGTACAGCTATTTATATCGGTCCCCTCTTTGAATCAGTGGGACATGGATATGAGACGACTGATTATAAAAAACTTGACAGCAGACTGGGCGACAATCAGGATCTGAAGGATTTTGTGGCAGAATGTCATAAAGAAGGCATGCATGTCATCTTTGATGGTGTTTTCAATCATACGGGCAGGGATTTCTTTGCATTCAAGGATATTCAGCAGTATAGAGAGAATTCCCGCTACAGAGACTGGTATTGCAATGTGAATTTCTGGGGAAACAATTCCTACAATGATGGATTTTCCTATGATAACTGGGGCGGCTATGACCTGCTGGTGAAATTGAATCAGAGAAATCCGGAAGTAAGAGATTATATTGCGGATGTGATTCGTTTCTGGGTGAGTGAATTTGATGTGGATGGTATTCGCCTGGATGCGGCAGATGTGCTGGATTTCGATTTTATGCGCATGCTGCGATGGGTAGCCAATGAAGTAAAGCCGGAGTTCTGGCTGATGGGCGAGGTTATTCATGGAGAATACTCCCGCTGGGCAAACGAAGGCACACTGCACTCGGTGACCAATTATCATCTGCATAAGGCGCTTTTCTCCGGCTGCAATGATAAAAACTTCTTCGAAATTGCGCATACTGTTAAGCGTTTGTACGGCATGGGCGGCAATCGTCCGGATGGATTGAAGCTTTATAACTTTGCGGACAATCATGACGTGGAGCGTATTTATACAAAGCTGAATAATAAGGGGAATTTCTTCCCGGTACATATCCTGCTCTATACATTACCGGGTATTCCGTCCATTTATTACGGATCGGAATTTGGTATCGAGGGACACAAATACAGAGGCGGCAGTGATGATGAGATTCGTCCTTGCCTGCATCTGGAAGATTTCAAGGATGCCCATGAAAAGAATGATATGACAAAGCTGATCTCAGCCCTGGGACGGGTGCGGCAGGAGAATCCGGCTCTTTCCTACGGTGACTATCATGAAGCAGCTTTGACGACAACGAAGTATACCTATACCAGAACCCTCAACGGCACGACGATCATCATTACTGTCAGCAACGAGGATCAGGACAGCTGGGTAGAAGCATGGAATCTGCCGGATGGCGAGTATGTGGGTGCGCTTTTTGGTGAAAAGATTCGCGTTGAAGGTGGTCATTTGAATGTGCATCTGTATGCTAACTCCGGTGAAATCTGGATTCCGGCAGGCTACAGCAAAGAAGAGGCGGCCTTTGATTTCCGTGAGCTGGAGAGAAAAGCGGCAGAAGAAAAAGCAGCTAAAGAAGCAGCAGAGAAGGCTGAACGCGAGGCTGCAGAGAAAGCTGAGCGTGAAAGATTAGCAGCCATTGAGGCAGCAGCCAGAGAAGCAGCAGAAAAGGCAGCAGCCAAAGCAGCTGCAGAGGCAGCGGCCAGTGGATTGGATGCGGAGGCAGCAGCCAAAGCAGCAGAAGAGGCCCAGGCCAAAGCCAGGGAGGAGGCGGAGAAAGCCTCCGCACCGATGACCATGGAGATGATGGCAAATCGTACCGATTATGATAATATGTCCATCGAAGAGCTACAGCTGGCCATTCTCGGGAAAATGGCCAAAAACGGTCCCCTCAATGATCAGATGAAACGCAGTGTTGCGGAAAATACACACAGAGGCTCACTTCTCAACTGGGTTAAGAGCTTCCGCTAAATAAATTCAGGTCTTGCTCCTGCGAGACTCGGCAAAAACAAAAAGGGCTATCGCATTTAGCAAAGTTCATTTATGACGATGCATAATGCGATGGCCCTTTTTGTAATTGATAAAGAGCTGTCCCCCAACGCCTGTTGTCCGTTTTAGCTCATAAGTGTTTGCTTTTATCGAAGCAGGAAGGTGTCATAAATAATCATCCCCCCTTTGACATTATGGATTGTAATTCAGACATTACGGATTGCAATTCAGGCAGGGCTCGTAGCCCTGGGCGATGAGTTCATCCCGTGTACACTTACATTCTTTTTTGTTTTTGTCGCTCATTTTCTTTACACTGCGGCAGCCCGGATCATGGAATTTTCCGGTGTTGGTATTTAGAATGTAGGTGCTTGTAGCGGCAGGACTGCTTTCCGCTGTATCCGCCTGGCCTTCGGATGCATGTGCATCGGAAGCTTTTTCATTATCATCGGCGTGATGGGAGCTATCACTGTCCTTGTCGGAATGCTGGCTTTCGCTGCTTTGCTCTGAGCTTACGCCGGCATCGGCTGCGGTGACCACGGAGCTGCCGTCACAATCTGTTTCGGGATAGGTGCCGTCCCAGTTACTTTCACCACTTTCGTAATCAATTTCTACTGCAGGCTGGGTGTTATAGCAATAGACACAGAATTCTACGCCTTCACCTTTGTCTTCAACGGACTCGGCCTCCATCAGAACACCGCTGGCCACCAGGTTATCTCCTTCAAAGATCGGTGTGACCCGATAGAGCACATGGTTGCCGGTCTCTTCGACGTAATCATCGACCAGATTTTCGAAAGGCAGCATGCCATCCACGTTCAGGTAACGTGTGCCGGTGATCAGGTTTTTATTATTGGCATTTTCGCCGGAAAGCTGATAGCCGATGAGATGACAGCGGTTATACAAATATTTGCCATCTACACAATCATATTTCACGGTATGCCAGCCGGTCGGCTTGACAGAGCCAATCTCACTCCTTTCTTCTGTCGGCATGATCTCTTCGCAAACATTTGCATAGGCTAGGTCGCAGCGTCCAAGAGAGTCCAGGGAGGAATAGTATTCAAAGGCAGTGGTGGTCAGTTCCTTTTTCGTAAAACCAGGTACGTTGTCATTGACGACCACATAAGGTTCCTCTGCGTAGGCAGGCACGTCATCGGTCGTAAAATCCAGTGCGGAGGCAGTGGCTTCCTTTTTGGATAAGGTTTTCGAGGGAGCTTTATCTGCTGTCAGCGAAGCGGTAACCCGGGTGGCTGCATCAGCCAGGGAGATATCGGACAGCGTCATCGGTATAGCCAGCAGGCACAAAAGAGCAAAGATGAAGAGCAGACGTCTGTATTTAGCTTTCATGCGTATATACCTCCTTTGTGATCAGCTTATGAGAGGAACCGGCAAAATCTTCAGCGGAAAGTAATTTCCAGCCGTCGAGAGAAAGCGGAAAGAAGAAATCTCCCGGATAGCGGCGGTTCCAGCGAAAAATGATGATATGTTCAAAAGCTTCCCGGTATGGTGAGACATCGATATTTTCGACAAAGCAAAAATCACCGGCAGGAGCCTTTTGAAGAAAATCTTCATCTATATGCAGCATTTGCGTCTGCGGATCCGGGACATCCCCGCCGTCAGCGGAATCGTCTGTCGCAGAGCCTCCTGTTTGGATCGGCATATCGGCAAATTGTTTGGCGGAATAGGCATTCATCCAAAGCCCATGTCCCTTCGAGAGAGACAAAATTTTTTCGCGCAAAATCCGGTCCTGGCTTTGGCGTCGATGATTAAATAGCATGCCCTGATGATCATCTAAAGCAACAATAAGATTCATAATATTCTCCGTATAATAGTCCTATTTAGTTCTGTATTTGCTTTCAGTATACCATATGATGTGGTTTTATCCTATGCTGTTTTGAAAGCAGAAAAAACGATTCCCTGACCTTGCAAAGTCCCATGTGACAGCAGGTGGGGATATGCTATAATTAATTCAACGGCAATTTTTGGGAGAGAAGGCTTATGAAACCAATCAATATTTATTCCCTGACCCGTCTGCATGCGGTGCAAAGTCTGGCTATGGCAGAGAGACAGCTTTCCGGCCGGAAAGAAAAACTGAATATCAAAGCTTGGGAGATTCAGTCGCTGCGGCAGCTGAGTGAACATTTGCTGCAGGTAGATGCCCTGACGGCGGAAATGGATTTTTTCTATTCTTTTCAAATTCCGAAGCTGGGGAAGGAGTTTGATCTCCTGCGCATTTCGGAGGAGCAGGTGATCAATATTGAGCTGAAAAGTGATTACGTGGATGATGCCAGGATCAAGCATCAGCTGGAACAGAATCAGTATTATCTGCATGCCCTGGGCAAAAATATCCGTTCCTATACTTATGTGAGCAATGCAGATCGGCTGCTGCGGCTGACCCGCGGCGGAAATCTGATCGAAGAGAAATGGACACAGCTGGCGGAGGATCTGCGAAAGCAGGGAGCTTGCTGCCGGGAGGATATAGAAAGGCTTTTCCCGGAGGAGCGCTATCTGATTTCTCCCCTGGTAGAGCCGGAACGATTTCTTAGGGGAGATTATTTCCTGACATCACAGCAGAAGGATATTAAGAGAAATATTTTGAAAAAATTGGCTGACAGGGAGTCAGAGGAAGCGGTGAGATTTTTCGGTTTTACCGGTCTGCCGCGTACAGGTAAGTCCATGCTGCTGTATGATCTGGCTATGACATTATCAGAGCGGCATAAGGTTTTGCTGCTGCACTGTGGGAATGGGAACAGTAGCCTTGCGGAACTGAATGCGCGTTTATCCAGGATAGATTTTGTATCCGGAGATGCAAAGGCCGATACAGAAAAAGAAAGTACGGGAAAAAGTTTTGTGATAAAAAATTTACAGGACTATAGTTTTCTGCTGATCGACGAAGCCCACCGGATGCATTCGGCGCTGCTTCAATATCTCGCGGAAAATAGCCACGTGCCCATGATCATTGCGTACGATTATGAAAAGGACATTGCAGTGGAGGAAAAGCCGGAGGATATTGCTGCCTGCATTGAGGCGCTGCCGGGCTTTGTACGTTATCAGCTGACCAATCGTATTCGTATGAATCAGGAACTATCCTCCTTTGCCCATCGCCTGATGCATCCCGTGCGAGGTGCCCTGCATAAAAAGTATCCGGCCGTGACGGTGCATTATGCGGGAAATATAGAAGAACTGGAAATTATCAAAGGAAGCCTTCGAAGGGATGGGTATATTTACCTTTATGACAGCCGACTTTCTTTGGTGGAAATGCAGCTACAGAATGCAGAAGCTGTTGATGTCAATGCAAATGTAGAAGATACTGTCGATAAAAAAGTAATAGCTGCTGCCGGGGACAAAGCAGAAAATAGAAGAGGTGCAAAAACAGAAAATAGCAATTGGCCTCGGGATAATATCCTTCCTGCAGATCAGGATTGTAACAAAAGTGAAGGGCAGGAATATGACAGCTTATTTATGGTGCTGAACCGGGACTTTTATTTTGATAGGGAAAGTTATCTGCGGTATGATGGTGAGGATCCGGAGAAAACAGTGGTACGAAATGTTTTTTACGGACTGAACCGGGCCCGCAGCCGGGTCGCTTTGATCGTTTTTGATAATATCTCTTTGATGGAGCGGATTTTATATTTCCTGCAGGGATAAAGAGAGTAATCACATAAGCCGGTAATCTGTGATCAGGAAAGTTGCCTGCGTATATGTAAGGAAGTGAAGCGCAAATGCTTGCTTTAGTGATGGAGAGGAAAAAGAGGAAGAGAGGAAGATAAGTATGCCAATAGGTATAATTACGAATGTACTGGCCGTCATTATTGGCGGTATCATCGGTGCGATACTTGGAAACAAGATGTCAGCGGATTTTAAGGAAAAGCTAAATATGATTTTTGGCGCCAGCGCTTTTACCATGGGAATTTACAGCATTGGTATGATGGAAAATATGCCGGCGGTGATTTTTTCGGTGATTTTGGGTACCTGTATCGGGATGTGGATTCACCTGGGAGATAAAATTCAGACCGGCGCAGGTCTCATGCAGAAAAGTGTCTGCAAATTTCTGCCAAATACCAGTACGCTTTCGCAGGAGGAATTTGATAATACACTGATTACCATTATCGTTTTGTTTTGCGCCAGCGGCACGGGAATTTATGGTTCCATCGTTTCCGGTATGAGCGGGGACCATAGTATCCTGATCGCCAAGTCGATTCTGGATCTGCCGACAGCATTGATCTTTGCCTGCATGCTGGGTATCGTGGTTTCCTTTGTGGCTATTCCGCAGTTTATCATATTTATGATTCTTTTTTTGCTGGCAGGTGTCATTTATCCATTGACGACGCCGGTCATGGTAGGTGATTTTAAGGCCTGCGGCGGTGTTTTGCTGCTGGCGACAGGTTTCCGTATGCTGAAGCTGAAAAATTTTCCGGTGGCAGACATGATCCCGGCAATGATCATCGTCATGCCGGTCAGCTGGATCTGGGTAGAATATGTGCTGCCCTTCGTCAGCTAACAGGAAAGTGGGACGGGGGACGGTCCTTTGTCCCTGCAATCGGGACAAAGGACCGTCCCCCGGCCCCCCCCCGCG
>R14__coassemble_171_pt1 | contig 54911 bp, 38 predicted proteins | sample R14__metabat2_high_PE_005 | metagenome-assembled genome bin R14 | reverse complement strand
AACCCCTCAGCCTTAGGCGTCTTAGTCATCTTTGTATCCTTCACAAGGCACAAAATTTCTCATAAGTAGGCCGTGAAGCCCGTGAAGAATCCTACTAAAGGGAGAAAATGTCGCATAAGTAGGCGTCGAAGCCCGGGAAGAAACCTACTAAAGGGAGAAAATAGCGCATAAGTAGGCGTCGAAGCCCGGGGAAAAACTACTAAAATGAGAAAATGTCATAATAGTAGGTAGAAAAGAAAGTTTCAGGCAAATATTTCCAAGCGAAGACCAAAGATTTTCCCCGCCCGTTCCTCGTCCGTAGGGACAAAGTAGGGACAAAGGACCGTCCCCCGTTCCGCGGTAGGGACAAAGTAGGGACAAAGAACCGTCCCCCGTTCCGAAATATTTGGTTCACAAATGGTTGGTGGCTGTAGTAGAATAGAGCAATAGATGTTTGGGAAAAATAGCATTTCTGTGTAAAATATATAAGTAAGTATGGAGAGGAGTATTATGACAGAAGATAATAAACATTCCTTGTTTCGTGAAAAGAGTCTGAAGAGCGTAGCTTCTCCGGAGTCCATGGATCAGTATCTGCGGGTGACATCGCCGGGTGTCTGGGCTTTGCTGGCGGGGGTGATCATTCTGCTGGCAGGTCTTGTGGTCTGGGGAATTTTTGGACACATCGATACAAAGGTGCAGGTGGCTGTGGTCTCGGATCAGAATGCTTGCATCTGCTATGTGCCGAAGGATGCGCTGCAGGCGGTTGTGGCTGAAAAAACGTTGGTTGTAGAAGACCAGACACTGGAGCTGGCGCCGGAGGCGTTGGAGCCACAGGTAATCAAAGAAGATGAAAACGTATATACTATGCTGGCGGGTAATTTGTCTGTGGGAGACATTGTCTATCCGATCAAAGTAACTTCTGACCTTAAGCAGGGTGTTTATACGGGAACGATTACGACAGAGCGGATTTCACCGGTTTCACTGTTGATGAATTAAATATTGAGTAGGCTAATAATACGGAAACTTATTTTACCGTGCAGGCTGTGAAGCAGCCAATCTTTTACCGAGCAGCAAGCGAAGCGGTCGCGAGTTTGACAGTTTGAACGCAGTACAAGCAATCCCCCGCCTCTGCTAAAGCACGCCTTCGGTGTAAGTCGTAGAGACGTAGGCGGGGGTCACGGGGGATGCTTGTGTCAGGAGGGGTTTAAAGCCCCTCCTGACAAGCCGCGAAGCGGCCTGCGTTCATGAGCAAGTAGCGAAGCGGATTGCGAATGTCCGCTTTACGTTGGAATAGAAGCAGACGCAAGCACTGTGTTTTTGAAAGAGTTATATAGCCTGAAAACAGAATAGTGCAGATCAGAATCCGGTGTGTAAAATAAATAGAGGATACAGTTTTAAATGAGTGAAAAAAAGATTAAAAAGCCAATTGAAAAGGGTGTGGCCAAGGTGCCGGTGATCATGCAGCTTGAAGTGCTTGAGTGCGGCGCTGCATCCCTTGCGATGGTGATGGGCTATTATGAGAAATGGATCACCCTGGAGCAGGCCCGCGTGGACTGCGGTGTTTCCCGTGATGGTTCCAGCGCGCTAAATATTTTGAAGGCAGCGCAAAGCTATGGCATGGAAACACATGCCTATCGTCTGGAACCGGAATCTTTGCTGGAGGAAGGTCCTTTCCCATGTATCATTCACTGGGGCTTCAACCATTTCGTGGTGCTGGATGGCTTTAAAGGAAAAAAAGCCGTGCTCAATGATCCGGCCAGGGGTCGCGTCGTGGTTCCCTGGGAGGAATTTGACCGCGAGTTTACAGGCATTTGCCTGACCATCGAGCCGGGACCTGATTTTCAGCCGGAGGGCAGGCGGAAATCCGTGCTGGATTATGCGAAAGAGCGTATGAAAGGCACCGGCGCCGCAGTGGCTTTTGTGGTTTTGACCACGACGGTTTCTGCCTTGATGGGCATCATCAATCCGGTGTTCAGCCGCGTTTTTCTGGATCGTCTGCTGGGACAAAATAATCCGGAATGGTTCATGCCCTTTATGATACTTTTGACCTTGTTTTCAAGTGTCTCCATCATTATGGCCTGGGTGGGCGCCATCTATAATCTGCGTATTCAGGGCAAAATGGCCATCGTCGGCAGTTCATCTTATTTATGGAAGGTTTTGCGTTTGCCGATGCAGTTTTTCGGGCAGCGGCTGGCGGGCGACCTTTCCGACAGGCAAGCGACCAATGCCGGCATAGCGGGTTCGCTGGTCAATACCTTTGGTCCATTGGCCATCAATACAGGCATGATGATTTTTTATCTGGTCGTCATGCTGCGTTACAATATCCTCTTAACCATGATCGGTGTGGGCGCTATTTTCTTAAATATGCTCGTTTCCTGGTATGTGTCGCAGAAGAGGATCAATGTCACTCGTGTGCAGATGCGTGATCAGGGCAAATTATCCAGCGCCACGGTATCCGGTATCGGTATGATCGAGACCATCAAAGCAAGCGGCGCGGAAAAGGGATATTTTGGCCGCTGGGCCGGCTTTCAGGCAAGCGTAAATACGCAGGAGGTGCGTTTTTCCAGAATCAATCAGTGGCTCGGTGTGGTGCCGACACTGGTGACTTCGCTGGCAAATATGTCCGTCCTGGGCCTTGGTGTCTATCTGGTACTGCAGGGGCATTTTACAATAGGAAAGATCATGGCATTCCAGGGACTTTTGTCCTCCTTTATGACGCCGGCATCCTCGCTGATCTCTGCCAGCCAGTCCATGCAGGAGATGATCACGCAGATGGAGCGTGTGGATGACGTCATGAGTTATCCGGAGGACCCGTGGTTCGAAGAGCGCCCGAAGGAAGGCGAGTACGAGAAGCTCTCCGGCGAAATTCGCATGGAGAATGTCACTTTCGGTTATTCACGCCTGGGTGAGCCGCTGATCGAAAATTTCAATATGACTGTCAAACCGGGCCAGAAGGTGGCCTTTGTCGGACGTTCCGGCTGTGGCAAATCCACGCTGGCCAAGCTTTTGACCGGCCTCTACCAGCCATGGAGCGGCAGTATCACTTATGATGACAAAAATATTTCCGACATCGACCGTGATGTTTTTACCGGTTCGGTATCGGTCATCGATCAGGATATCATCATGTTTGACGATAGCATCGCAGATAACATCCGCATGTGGGATGACGCCATAGAGGATTTCGAAATCATCATGGCAGCCCGGGATGCAGGTATCCACGATGACATTATCCTTCGTGACGGTGGCTACCAGCATAAGCTGCAGGAAGGCGGAAAAGACATGTCCGGAGGACAGCGCCAGCGATTGGAAATCGCCCGCGCCCTGGCCCAGGATCCGACCATCTGCATTTTGGATGAAGCCACATCCGCCCTCGATGCAAAAACAGAGCATGATGTCGTGCAGCACATCACCGACCGCGGTATCACCTGCATCGTCATTGCCCACCGCCTCTCCACTATCCGTGACTGCGACGAAATCGTCGTTCTGGAGCAGGGAAAAGTCATCGAGCGAGGCAGCCACGAAGAACTCTACGCCAAAGGCGGCGCCTACGCCCGCCTCGTCACCGCCGAGTAAGAGCGACTTTAGACTGAGCGCAGCACGAAAACAAAAAACGAGAGGGCGGAAAGTCCTCTGTAGTATGGAAGAAGAGAAACAACGTAGACGTAGGGATGCGACTGAAAGGAGCAGACCGGGAGTCGAGGTTTTGTAGCCTGGCGAGATGCTTCAGTATGCGTAAGAAGTGTCCAGTGGACACTTCTGTAGCTACGAAGTGAAGCCAGGCGTCGTATCATAAATACGTGGTGGGAAGCGCGTACGTGGCGCTTGCCATGTCCGTTTTTTATGTCCCTACATACAAGAACTATCCATACGTAAGAAGGGAGCAAAATGGGTTGGTTTGATGAACAAATCGAATTCCGAAAGCGTCATGAGATTGAACTTCTTTCGGATTCGTTCCAGAATATGGCAAAGTCTGTCACCGGTCACCGCATGGGTGACGGCTTTGTGCGGGAAGGGGCAGACGTAAAGGACGCCATCTCCCAGCTCTTGAAATATTTTGATATCAAAGAAAGGGAGATTCCCGGAAAACTGAAGGATTTGGAGGATAAGCTGGATTATCTCCTGTCGCCGACGGGCATTCTTTATCGTGAGGTCATTCTGGAGAAGGGCTGGCATCAGGATGCCATGGGAGCCATGATCGCGACACTAAAAGAAGATGGTTCAGTGATCACGATACTTCCCGGCAGCAGCGGCGGTCATGTCTATATCGATCCGCATACCGGCCGGCGTGTAAAGGTGACCCGCAGCGTCGAGGGAAAAATCGGCCGGGAAGCTTTTGTCTTTTATAAGCCGCTGCCGATGCGCACCTTAAAGATGAGGGACCTCTGGCGCTTTATGGCAGAATGCCTGACCGGATGGGATCTGCTGAGCTTTATACTTTCGGCAGGCGCGATCACACTGGTAGGAATGCTTTTGCCAAAGTTAAATAAACTCCTGATGGGTACGGTTGTGGAGAATAAAAGCTATCAGCTGCTGGCAGCGGTCATGATGTTTATGCTCTGCGTGACTGTCGGAAATCTGGTCTTCACATCCGTTAAGGCCTTGCTGCTGCAGAGGATCTATACCAAGCTTTCCGTGCAGGTGAGCGCAGCGACCATGATGCGTGTGCTGGCCTTACCGACGGGATTTTTCCGTGAATATACGGCGGGTGAGCTAAACCAGTATCTGTCCTATATGAATTCTCTGTGCGGAACGATGGTCGATTCACTTTTGTCCACGGGAATCACCGGTGTATTTTCTTTGGTTTATCTGACACAGATTTTCTCCTATGCCAAGAGTCTGGTGCTGCCTTCTTTGCTGGTAACCATCACGACACTGGCTGTCAGTATGCTGGCTGCCCGTCTGCAGATGCAGGTCAGTAAGGAGAGAATGAAACTGGCGGCAAAGGAAAAGGGTGTGACCTATTCCCTGATTTCCGGTATTCAGAAAATCCGTCTTTCCGGTGCAGAAAATCGCGCTTTCGTCAAATGGGCAAATCTCTTTGCGGAGGAAGCAGCGCTGAACTATAATCCGCCTATGCTTATTAAGCTGAATACTGTTCTCACGACAGCTATTTCTACCTGCGGAACCATAGTGCTTTATTATATCGCTATAAAGACCCGGGTTTCCGTGGCAGATTATTATGCATTTAACACGGCCTATGCCTATATCGCCAGCGCATTTGCGGCTCTGGCAAGCGTGGCCACTACAGTGGCTTCCATCCGGCCGACACTGGATCTGATCAAGCCTTTGATGGAAGCTGTTCCGGAATCATCTGAAGGCCTGGAGACTGTAACGGCACTGGCAGGCGGTATAGAGCTTTCCCATGTGTCCTTCCGTTATACGCCGGATGGCCCTATGATCCTGGATGATCTTTCTTTGAACATTCCGGCGCGGCAGTACGTGGCCATCGTCGGCAAAACCGGCTGCGGCAAATCTACCTTGATGCGTTTGCTGTTGGGCTTCGAGCAGCCGACCAAGGGCAGTATATTTTTTGACAAAAAAGATACTAAACGTCTGGATATGCGTTCCGTGCGAAAACAGATCGGAACAGTCATGCAGGATGGTAAATTATTTTCCGGCAGCATTTTTGAAAATATTTCCATTTCGGCGCCGACGCTTACGCCCGAAGGTGCCTGGGAAGCAGCCGAGATTGCCGGCATCGCTGATGATATCAGAAAGATGCCGATGGGCATGCATACCGTGATCTCCGAGGGCGCCGGCGGTATTTCCGGCGGACAGCGGCAGCGTCTGATGATCGCCCGGGCCGTAGCGCCTAAGCCCAAAGTGCTCTTCCTGGATGAGGCCACATCGGCCCTGGATAATATCACCCAGAAAAATGTGGCTGATGCTTTGGATCGCATGCGATGCACGAGAATTGTCATTGCTCACCGTCTATCCACCATCAAGCACTGTGACCGCATTATCGTGCTGGATGGGGGACATATTATAGAGGACGGCAGCTACGAGGAGCTGATCGCCGCCAACGGATATTTCGCATCCCTGGTAGAACGGCAGAGAATCTGAGTATAAATATAATGTGAAAACGACTTGCTATTTTCGGGAAAATATGGTAAAGTTCATATCCGTGGGGAAAACCCACAGCCTTGTTTTCTGCAATAGAGCAGAAAGCCATAAGTCCATAAGGAGGAAAAAAGAATGAACAAGTATGAATTGGCATTGGTTGTAAGCGCAAAGCTTGAAGACGATGCAAGAGCAGCTGTCGTAGAGAAAGCAAAAGGCTATGTAGTTCGTTACGGCGGCACAATCACAGGAATCGATGAGTGGGGCAAGAAGAGACTTGCTTACGAAATCCAGCATGAGCGCGATGGTTTCTACTACTTCATCCAGTTTGAGGCAGAGCCTACAGCACCGGCAGAGATCGAAAGACATGCACGTATCATGGACAACGTTCTGAGATATCTGATCGTTCGCAATGATAACGCAGCTGTAGCAACAGAGACTGAGGAGAAGGAGGACTAATCAAATGGCATTCAATAATGATAGAGAAGATTCTCATGCAAGAAGAAGAACACCTAGAAGACGTCGTAAAGTTTGCGTATTCTGTGGAAAAGACAATGTAATCGATTTCAAAGATGCAGCTAAGATGAGAAGATACATCTCCGAGAGAGGTAAAATCCTTCCTAGACGAGTAACAGGAAACTGTGCTAAGCATCAGAGAGCAGTAACTCTTGCAGTAAAACGCGCAAGACATCTTGCAATCCTTCCATACGTAGAGGACTAATTTACGTAGCGGAACAATAAATGTTCATAAAGCTCCGGCGAATAATCGCCGGAGCTTTTTTCTTACGAATCGACAGAAGCTTTTGTTGTGGACGCGTTTTTTATGTTCAGATATAAACAGCTGTAATGGGTAGATAGATAGCAGAAGGGACTTCCGCAGTGTCGGCACTTAACGAATACGACCGTAAGGGAAGTATGAGTTTAGTACCGCTACACGAGGACCTAAGCGCGAGCGGTCCCTGGAGCTATCTATCTACCCATTACAGCGTCCCACTTTAAATAGCATAATCGACAGAACCTTTTTTTTATGTTATAGTGAGGAAGATTACATGATTTCATAGAAGTCGGAAAGCTGAAAAATCTGTCAGGCGCAAAGGGGAGCGAATGACAGAAGGTGTATTCTGACAAAGGGGAGTGAATTATGGCAAATGTAGTTCCGATTAAGGGGAGAAGAAGGGGAAAGTCTACCCCAAAGAACAGACCTGTACGTCAGCGTAAGCAGAGATTGCTGGATTACAATCTGCTGGCGGTGGTCATTATCCTGGTATGCTTCGGTCTGGTCATGCTTTACAGTGCCAGCGCTTATGAAGCAGCCAATTCCATGCAGAGCGTAAAAATTCCGGTACTGAATTTCGTCGTCAGTTCCGATATGTATTATTTCTTCCGACAGTCCGTGATCAGTGTGGCCGCTTTGATCATTGCTTTGGTTATCTCAAACATGGACTATCATTTCTTCGTAGGTTCATCCACGATCATTTACTGGGCAGGTTTCATCCTGATGGCTATGGTACGTTTCACGCCATTTGGCGTTACCATCAATGGTGCCCGCCGCTGGCTGAAGCTCGGTGTGCAGTTCCAGCCCTCGGAGATTGCAAAGATCGGTATCATTCTTTGCATGAGCTACATGATCGTCGAGGTTGGCAAATCCTTAAAAACCCGAAAAATCACCCTGAATCTGATCGGCGCGGCAGCCCTGCAGGCGGCAGGCGCATTGGTTCTGACAGATAACCTTTCCACTGCCATCATCATTTTCGGAATCGGCGTGGGTATGATCTACATCGCGCATCCGCGCAAAAATATTTTCATCGCGGTTGCCCTCGGCGGCATTATCTTTGTCATTGGTGTGGTATTATTTATCGATACTTTCATGCGCAATTCGACAAACTTCCGTGTGATTCGTATTCTGGCCCTGCTGCATAAGGAAGAATATGCGTCCTCAGAAGGATATCAGGTAATGCAGGGACTCTATGCCATCGGACGAGGTGGTTTCCTGGGACAGGGACTTGGTAACTCGACCCAGAAGCTTTCAACGATCCCGGAGGCACAGAACGATATGATCTTTGCGATTATTTGCGAAGAGCTGGGTCTTTTCGGCGCTTTGATCGTCATCATCCTTTTCGGTTACCTTTTGTACCGCCTTTTTATCATTGCGCAAAACGCGCCGGACCTTTACGGTTCCCTGGTCGTCAGCGGTATATTTATTCATATTGCGCTGCAGGTCATTCTGAATATCTGTGTAGTACTCTACATTATTCCGACCACAGGTGTAACCCTGCCTTTCGTCTCGTATGGAGGTACCTCCGTCCTATTCCTCATGTTCGAAATAGGACTGGCCCTGGGCGTCTCGCGCCAAATTCCCACCGAGTAACCCCGCAATCAATGTGAAACGTTATTCGTAATAAAGGGAATTTTACGAGACTACGGCCGCTATAACTGGTTTCACATCTATCTTCCAGCCGTAGTCAGTATAAAGAACGTTTTCGCATTGACAAACACTTTTCAAACAAGTAAACTTTTCTTAAGAATAAAAATAAGGCAAGTCTGTCCTTATTGTATTGGGAGGTTTTTTTATGTTTGAGAAAATTAGAGAAGTCCTCTGCGAGCAGTTGGACCTCGATCCGAGCGAAATCCAGATGGATACAAACTTCAAAGAAGACCTGGATGCAGATTCTCTGGATCTTTTGGAGCTTGTGACGACACTGGAAGATGAGTATGGCATCAATATTTCCGAGGAAGATATGGAAAAATTGACTACAGTAGGTGCTGTAGTAGAGTATTTGGAGGATAAAGGTGTGGCATGATCCACACCTTATTTTCAACTCAGTGGGAGTTCCTTTCCGGGGCGCCTTGCGTAGGTAGGGACGGCCGGGCTTTTAAATTCTTCGGGAAATCCCGACATCGGAAATGAGAGAAGAGAGTGACCGGCGAGAGAAGTGTCCGGTTTTGTATGGAAGGGGGATATGCATATGAGTATCCGTTATATGAGAGATATTCTGGAAACCAGCAATAACATTGTTTGTCTGCAGGGCCGTGGCGCAGCCGCTGAGATGGGCATTGATTTCTATGATGAAGATTTTGTCTTTGCGATTGAAGAGAAATACGGACTTTCACCGGATGAGATTTTTTCCAGCACATTTTATCATAACAGACCGGCGGTCTTTTATAAATTTTACAGAGAAGAGATGCTGAAAAAACGTGGTCTTCCGGGGGTTGTAAATAAAACATTGAAAAAAATGGAGGATGACGGCAGACTGCAGGCCATCGTAACACGTGGTATGTTTAACCATTCCAAATCTGCCGGCTGTAAGAATGTCATTCAGCTCTATGGACATATCGATAATAATAACTGCCCGCACTGCGGAAAAATTTTCCCGGGATCTTATATCATGGAACATACACCACTGCCTATGTGTGATGTATGCGGTACTTTGCTGCATCCGGGAACCACTTTGGCAGGAGAAATGCTGGATACACAGAAACTGACAGAGGCTGCAGAGATTATTTCTACTGCTGATACACTTCTGGTGATCGGCTGTAACCTGGCTTCCCGTCTGGGTTCCATGTCCAGATATTTCGAGGGCGATAAGATCTGCCTCATTAATAATAAAGAGCACTATACAGACCGCAAGGCGGATTGTGTCTGCATCGGCGAGTCCATGGCAGATATCATCCAGCAGGTATATCCGGGCAAGCCGGTGTGAAATACACGCATTTTTAACCGAAAGAACAGGATGAATATCTCTGTCGCATCACCATGCTTCGGTTTGTTTGGTTTTGTAAGCTATGAAAAAGTCGCAATCCGGTCTTAGGCGATGGGACTTGTTTTTCCGGCTGTCAGAAACCAATGTAAAAATAAATAATAAATTTCAGGAGATGAATATTAAATGGCAACAGTAAAAACCAGATTTGCACCTAGTCCGACAGGAAGGATGCACGTAGGTAACTTGCGAACAGCTTTATATGCATATTTGATCGCAAAACATGCAGGCGGCAAATTTATGCTTCGTATCGAGGATACGGACCAGGAGCGTTTCATGGAGGAAGCCCTTGACATCATTTACAGAACGATGGAAGCGACCGGCCTGGAGCATGATGAAGGTCCGGATAAGGACGGCGGCGTTGGTCCTTATATCCAGAGTGACCGCTGCAAACAGGGCATTTATATGGAATATGCGAAGAAGCTGGTAGAGCAGGGTGATGCTTACTATTGCTTCTGCGATAAGGAGAGACTGTCCAGCCTGAAGAGAATCGTGGCCGGAAAAGAGATTTCTGCATATGACAAGCATTGTCTGCATCTTTCCAAGGCTGAGATCCAGGCAAATCTGGACGCAGGAAAACCTTTTGTCATCCGAGTTAATATGCCGACAGAGGGAACCACATCCTTCCATGATGCAATTTACGGAGATATCACAGTAGATAACGAAGAGCTGGACGATATGATTCTGATCAAATCCGATGGTTATCCGACCTATAACTTCGCAAACGTTGTAGATGATCATTTGATGGGTATCACACACGTCGTCAGAGGTAATGAGTACCTTTCTTCCACACCGAAATACAATCACCTTTATGAGGCTTTCGGCTGGGAGATTCCGGAGTATATTCATTGTCCGCTGATCACCAACGAAGAGGGACAGAAGCTGTCCAAACGTTCCGGTCATTCTTCCTTCGAGGATCTGCTGGAGCAGGGCTTCCTGAAGGATGCCATCGTAAACTTCGTAGCCATGCTGGGCTGGAGTCCGGCCGGCGAGCGTGAGATTTTCTCACTGCAGGAGCTGATCGAGGTATTTGACTATAACAGAATTAATAAATCACCGGCTGTATTTGACATGACCAAGCTCAAATGGATGAACGGTGAGTATATTAAAGTGATGGATGACGAGGCTTTCTTTGAGAAGGCAGAGCCATACATTAAGGAAGTGGTGACAAGGGATGTGGATACCAGAAAAATCGCGGAGATGGTAAAGACCAGAATCCAGATTTTCCCTGATATCAAAGAGCATATTGATTTCTTCCAGGAGGTTCCTGCCTACGAGACAGAGCTCTTCCGGAACAAAAAATCTAAGAGCACACCGGAGACCTCTCTGCAGGTGCTTACAGATACACTTCCATTGCTGGAAAATGCAGAGAAATTTGACAACGATAGCTTATTTGATATTCTGAAGCCATTCTCCACAGAGAAGGGTCTGAAGCTGAACACGGTTATGTGGCCGCTTCGTATCGCTCTTTCCGGAAAAATGGTGACACCGGCAGGCGCGACAGGCATCATGGAGGTTCTGGGAAAAGAGGAATCCATCGCCCGTATCAAAACTGCCATTGAAAAGTTACAGAATGAAGTATAATAAGGCACAGATTGAAGCGATTGAGCATGTAAACGGACCCATGATGGTCCTGGCGGGACCCGGGTCAGGGAAAACTTCCGTGATCACCGGGCGGACCTGCCGCCTGATCGAGCGGGGCATCAGTCCTTTTTCCATTCTGGTGGTGACCTTTACAAGAGCTGCTGCTGCAGAAATGCGGCAGCGTTTTTTGCTTGTTACGGAAAGTCGGGGAAAGGGCGTGACCTTTGGTACCTTTCATGGTATCTTTTATGGTATTTTGCGAAATACCTTCCACCTCTCGGGAGCAAATATATTAAGCGGGGAGGAGAAGGATGCCCTGCTGAAAGAAATCATAAACACGAATTATAAGGGCGGCGAAAAGGAAGCCGATCTGCCGGCAGCTGTGGCCAGAGAGATCAGCTCCGTGAAGGAAAGCCGGCTCTCGCTGGAGCATTTTTATTCCGGCACACTTCCGGAGAAAACCTTCCGCAAGGTTTATGAGCAGTATGAGGGCTGGAAAAGAGAAAATCAAAAACTGGATTTTGACGATATCATTTTTCAATGCCACCGCCTTTTGAAGGCCAGACCGGATATTCTTTCCAGGTGGCAGGAAAAATTTCAATATATTTTGATCGATGAATTTCAGGACATATCGCCTATGCAATATGAGGTGATCCGCATGCTGGCAGCGCCGCGCAATAATCTCTTTATTGTGGGAGATGATGATCAGTCAATTTATCGATTCAGGGGCGCCAATCCCGGCATTATGCTGCATTTCCCAAAGGATTTTCCGGAGACAAAGCAGGTAGTGCTGCAGATGAATTATCGCAGTACACCGGAGATCGTGGCTTCTGCGGGAGCAGTGATTGCCCATAATAAGAAACGCTTTCCAAAGGATATTCAGGCTGTACGCGCGCCGGGCAGGCAGATTCAGCAGGAGATTTTTGAGAATCCCCGCGCAGAAGCGAAATACGTCTGCAAATGCCTGCGGGAGGAGAATGCGGCGGGCACACCTTATGAGCATATGGCAGTGCTGGTGCGTACCAATGCCGGCAGCCGTACTGTGATCGAGGAGCTGCTGACGCAGCAGATTCCTTTCCATGCCGTTGATGTGATCCCTTGTATTTATGACCACTGGATCGCAAGGCAAATCATGGCTTACCTGGACATTGCGGCGGGCAGCCTGAGGCGCAGTGATTACCTTATGATCTGCAACCGGCCAAACCGTTATATTTCCAGAGCAGCTTTGTCAGATCAGGAAATTACACTTGATCTGCTCTATGATTATTATGAAGGAAAAGACTGGATGTGCGATAGAATCTATCGCCTGGAGATGGATCTGCGGGCCATCGGCAGACTGTCACCCTTTGGCGCCATATCCTACATCCGCAGCGGTGTGGGATATGATCAATATATCCGTGAATACGCGGCAGAGATGAATTTGTCAGCAGAAGATCTTTATCAGGTGCTCGACGAACTGGCGGACAGCGCCAGAGAATGTAAAAGCCTGGATGAATGGAAGGAAAAAATCGAGCGTTATCGTGAAAAATTAAAGAAACAGCATAGGCAGGATGAAAAAGCCGAAGGCGTTACGGTAGAAACATTGCATGCCTCCAAGGGGATGGAGTACGAAAGCGTTTACATTCTGGATGTGAACGAGGGCGTGATTCCCTACCGGAAAGCCGTGCTCGACGCCGACCTGGAGGAAGAGCGGCGCATGTTCTACGTCGGCATGACCCGCGCCAAAGACCGGCTGCGCCTCTTCTCCGTACGTGAACGTTACGAGAAGAAAGTCGAGCAGTCACGCTTTCTGCGTGAACTTCAGTAGCGTAAAATAGAGCTACAGAGACCGCTCGCGCTTAGGTCCCTGCAGCTCTATCGGTAACTTTGGCGTCCCGTTATAAAAAAGGAGAGAAACATGAACTCCGTTTATATGAATGAACAGACCGAATTGAATAATGAGCGGCGCTTGTCCAGGCGGGAGGAGAGGAAGCAGAAAAAGCAGCAGGAACTCTCTATTTCGCATATGGAAGCGGACGCGATGGTGAATGATTTCATCGATAATAAGCTTTCCATAGAGGAGAACCGTGTCTATCTGAATCACATTGCCAATTGCAAGGAGTGCTATGAAAATCTGGAGATGATTTATATGATCACCCATACCCTGGCCTACCTGGATGAGGAGGAGACGGAGGGATTTTCGGTAGATCTGCAGAAGCTTTTGCAGGATGAGATCCAGAAAAGAAGCGCTCGTGTAGCCGCTTATGAGTTTCATGGCAAGGCAAACAAATATGTATTTGGCTTCACAGTGTTTTTAATCGCACTGATGCTGCTGGATTTTTTGGGAATTATACCGATCACGAGACTGATCTGAAGGGGGCTTACAGATGAAAGAAAAATTGCTTTTGATCGATGGACACAGTATTTTGCACAGAGCATTTTACGGTCTGCCGATCCTGACAAATAGTGAAGGCTTGTATACCAATGCAGTTTATGGTTTTCTGAATATTATGCTGAAGGTGATCGAGGAGGAGCAGCCGCAGTATCTGGCAGTAGCCTTTGACCTGCATGCGCCAACCTTCCGACATAAAATGTTCGAGGCATATAAAGGAACCAGAAAGCCTATGCCGAATGAGATGCGCCCTCAGGTGCAGCTGATGAAGGATGTGCTGACGGCCATGAAGATTCCGGTCTATGAGAAGGAAGGCTTCGAGGCAGATGATATCCTGGGTACCCTGGCAGGCAAGGGCGAGGCGGCCGGCATGAATGTCACTATTCTTTCCGGTGACAGGGACCTTTTGCAGCTGGCGACGGAGGCGGTGCAGATCCGCATTCCAAAGACCAGCAAGGGAAAAACCATCGTTGAGGATTATTTTGCTGCCGATGTAAAGGCGGCTTATGAGGTAACGCCCAAGGAATTTATTGATCTGAAGGCACTGATGGGTGATAGCTCCGATAATATTCCGGGCATTCCGGGTGTGGGCATTAAGACGGCGACCAAAATTATCGTGCAGTATCACACCATTGAGGAGGCCTATGCAAATGTGGCATCCATCAAGCCAAAGAAGGCGATGGAGTCTTTGCGGGACAATTATGACCAGGCGGTACTGTCCAAGACTCTGGCTACTATTTGTACCGAGGCGCCGGTGGATTTTAAGCCGGATGCTATGAAGACAGAGGATATGTTTAATGAGGATGCTTATGCTATGTTTAAGCGTCTGGAGTTCCGTAATCTGCTGGTGAATTTCGACAAGGATATGGCGAAAAAGCCGGAGCTGCCGGAGATTCGTCTCATCAAGGACCTTGGTGAGATTGATGAGGTCTTTAAGAAAGCGGAGAAATGTGCCCGTCTGGGTCTGGCGGTCTATGCCAGTGAACCGGCAGCAGGTGCCCTGCATGAGGTGGGCGCCATCGGCGCGGGACGACAGATCCGTGCTGTGACTTTGACGCTTTCCGCTGAGGAGAATTACATCATCTTTGCGGATGGCTTTGTGACGCCCAGCTTCCTCAAGGCCTATCTGATGAGATTATTCGAAAAATGCGAAGATCTGGCCGTATATGATCTGAAGGATATCCTGCAGTATGTGCAGGCAGAGGATCTGGGTCATGTATTCGATATAAAAATTGCGGCCTATCTCCTGGATCCTCTGCGTTCAGAGTATCTCTATGACGCGATTGCGGCGGAGCATGACGGGATCGAGCTGCCGGCGGCGGAGGAGATTTTTGAGGCAAAAAAAATGCCGCCGATGGAAAAGATGACTGCGGAACAGGTGACCAAATATTTCGGTTATATGGCTTTTGCGGCCTGGAGCGCGGAGGCATCTATGGACCAGGCCCTGCAGGAGACGGGCATGCGTCAGCTTTTCGATGAGATAGAAATGCCGCTGGTATATACCCTTTCCCGGATGGAAAAAGAAGGCATGAAGGTCCAGGGCGAGGAGCTGGTGGAATTTGGCAAAGAGCTGCAGGTGGATATTGACCGCCTGACGGCGAAAATATACGAGGCTGCGGGGGAAGAGTTTAACCTCAATTCACCCAAGCAGCTGGGCGAGATATTATTTGAAAAAATGAAGCTTCCCGGGGGCAAAAAAACGAAGACGGGTTATTCAACGGCTGCCTCTGTGCTGGAGAAGCTGGCGGAGGATGTGCCTTTTGTATCGGATATCCTGGAGTATCGTCAGCTGGCCAAGCTCAAATCCACCTATGCGGATTCTCTGGCAGGCTTTGTGCAGGCAGACGGACGGATTCATTCTACCTTTAATCAGACGATCACAGCCACCGGACGAATCAGCAGTACAGAGCCGAATCTGCAGAATATCCCGATCCGTATGGAGATGGGGCGGAAGGTTCGTAAGGTTTTCGTGCCGAAAGAGGGCTGCGTTTATATCGATGCCGATTATTCCCAGATTGAGCTGCGTGTGCTGGCCCATATGTCCGGCGACCGGAAGCTGATCGAGGCTTACAGGCAGGCTCAGGATATTCATACGATCACAGCATCACAGGTTTTCCATGTGCCGCTGGAGGAGGTGACTTCTCTGCAGAGACGGAATGCCAAGGCTGTCAACTTCGGTATTGTATACGGTATCAGTTCCTTTGGCCTCAGCCAGGGTCTGTCCATCAGCAGAAAAGAAGCCCAGGAATATATAGAGCGTTACTTCGAAACCTATCCCGGCATTAAGCAGTTTCTGGATCGGCTGGTGACGGAGGCAAAGGAAAAGGGTTATGCTACCACGATCTATGGCAGAAGGCGGCCGATTCCGGAGCTTTCCTCCGGCAATTTCATGCAACGTTCCTTCGGTGAGCGTGTGGCCATGAATTCTCCAATCCAGGGAACGGCGGCGGATATTATAAAAATCGCCATGAACCGGGTGGCACACCGCCTGGATGCAGAGGGACTTAAGGCCAGACTGATCCTGCAGGTTCATGATGAGCTGCTCATCGAGGCGCCGCTTGAGGAAGAAGCGAAGGTATGCGCCCTTCTGGCAGAGGAAATGCAGAATGCGGCAAAGATGGACGTGGATCTCATCGTAGATATGCACACAGGTCCATCCTGGTACGAAGCGCACTGAATTGCGTAAGCTTTGGTGTGTCAGTGGGAACAATCTAAAAAGGAGCAAAGAATTCGAAAAGCGGCATAAGAAATATATTTTTATCCCTGCATTCAGAATTCTATAGAAAAATATGATAACGATAGGTATTACAGGGGGTGTCGGCAGCGGTAAGAGTGAGGTGCTGACCTTCCTGGAAGAGAAATATGATGCGCTGGCTATCCGTACGGATCTGGTGGCGCGGGAATTGATGAGTGCCGGCGGCGCCTGCTTTGCGCCGGTGGCAGAGCTGTTTGGTCCGGAGGTCATCGGTCCGGATGGAGAATTTGATCGAAAAAAGATCGCTGCCATTGTTTTTCAGGACAAGGGGAAGTTGGAAGAGCTCAATGCTATTACCCATCCGGCAGTGAAAATTGAGGTGAAAAGACAGATCGACCGGGCAGAAAAAGCGGGTGTGAAATATGTTTTTCTGGAATCTGCTCTTTTATTAGAAGAAAAATATGATGAAATCTGCAATGAGTTATGGTATGTTTATGCAGAAGTGCATGTCCGCGAGGAGCGGCTGATGGCCGGCAGAGGTTATTCCATCGAAAAAACCCATGCGGTGATGAAAAACCAGCTGCCGGAGTCTGTATTCCGCGAAGCATGTCATTTCATTTTGGATAACAGCGGCGCTTTTGAAAAAACAGCGGCGCAGATCATAGAAAAGATGAGTGGATTGAAAGAATGAGACTTTGCAGTATCGCAAGCGGAAGTAACGGAAATTGCATTTATGTGGGCAGCGAGCAGACCAGTGTGCTGATCGATGCCGGTATCAGCGGAAAACGTATTGAAGAGGGTTTAAATTCCTTTGGCATGACAGCGAAGGATGTAGATGCGCTTCTGGTCACCCATGAGCATGCGGATCATATCAAAGGCCTGGGCGTCATGGCCCGGCGATACGGTTTGCCCATGTATATGACCAAAGCCACCTATCAGGCTGTCCTGCATACGCCGGGAATCGGAAAGATTCCGGAGGGCCTTTTCCATGAAATCAAGGCTGACGAGCCTGTACAGCTAGGTGATATGGAAATCGAGCCATTTACGATTTCCCATGATGCCGCAGATCCGGTGGGCTACCGCCTGAATCACGGAGGAAAAAGCGCGGCCGTTGCGACAGATATGGGTACCTATTCGGACTATACGATCCGACATCTGCAGAAGCTGGATGCCATTCTATTAGAGGCAAATCACGATGTACGTATGGTGGAGGTAGGACGCTATCCCTATCATCTGAAACGACGTATCTTAAGTGATCGGGGGCATTTGTCTAATGAGACCTCCGGACAGCTGCTCTGCGAAGTGCTTCACGATGACATGAAGGCTATTGTTCTGGGACACTTAAGCGGAGAGAATAATTATCCGGGACTGGCCTTTGAGACCGTCAGCGCAGAGGTGACCATGGGAGCAAATCCTTATAAGGCTAAGGATTTCGATATTTCTGTAGCCCGCAGAGACCGCAGCGGTGAGCTGATCGAGTTCTGAGCCTTGCAGGAAGGAAAGCGATCAATGCCGGCTTCCCAAAAGCATTAGGCTAAAGCAATTCCGGAAGTGTGATGAACAGGCGGCGAAAAGGGCAGAAGAGGAATGCACCTTTGGCAAAAAAAGATTCTTGAATAGAAGGCAAGTTCAATTTGATAAAAGATTGATAAAAATAAAAGGAGACAGAGGATGAAAAAAACAATCATTACAGTCACAGGAAAAGATACGGTTGGTATTATCGCAAAGGTTTGTACATACCTTGCTGAGGAAAAAGTAAATATCGAGGATATTTCCCAGACAATCCTGCAGGGATATTTCCATATGATGATGATTGCGGACACAACGACTTCCGGAAAAAATATCGGTGAGCTGGCAGCAGGCCTGGACAAGCTCGGCGAAGAGATCGGCGTAAAGATCCATTGCCAGGATGAAGCTATTTTTAACATGATGCACCGAATCTAAGGAGTTGAAATTCACATGATTAATATTTTTGAAGTAAACGAAACCAACGAGATGATCGAGCAGGAAAATCTGGACGTTCGTACTATTACCATGGGTATCAACCTGATGGATTGCATCGATGCGGATCTGGACAAGGTAAATCGTAAGATTTATGACAAAATCACAACGACAGCCCGCAACCTGCTGAAGGTAGGCCAGGAGATTGAGTCAGAATTCGGTATTCCGATCGTGAACAAAAGAATTTCCGTCACACCAATTGCCCTGGTGGGCGGCGCAGCCTGCAAATCTCCGGAAGATTTTGCGACCATCGCTGATACACTGGACCGCGCAGCGCATCAGGTAGGTGTCAACTTTATCGGCGGCTATTCTGCACTGGTATCCAAGGGCATGACCAAGGCAGATGAGCTTTTGATCCGCTCTATTCCGATCGCATTGGCCCGCACAGAGCGTGTCTGCAGTTCCGTAAACGTGGGCTCTACAAAAACAGGAATTAACATGGATGCGGTCAAGCTCCTCGGCGATATTATAAAAATGACAGCAGCCAATACAAAGGACAATGAGTGTATGGGCTGTGCTAAATTGGTGGTATTCTGTAACGCGCCGGATGATAATCCATTCATGGCCGGCGCCTTCCATGGCGTCACAGAGGCGGACGCCATCATCAATGTCGGCGTTTCCGGTCCGGGTGTTGTAAAGCATGCGCTGCAGAAGGTACGCGGCGCCAACTTTGAGGTACTTTGCGAGACTATTAAAAAGACAGCATTTAAGATCACACGTGTAGGTCAGCTGGTAGCCCAGGAGGCATCACGTCGTCTGGATATTCCTTTTGGCATCATTGATCTGTCTCTGGCACCGACACCTGCAGTGGGTGATTCCGTTGCTGAGATTCTGGAGGAGATCGGTCTGGAAGCAGCAGGCGCACCGGGTACTACAGCAGCACTGGCACTTTTGAACGATCAGGTGAAAAAGGGCGGTGTGATGGCATCCTCTTATGTAGGCGGTTTGAGCGGCGCCTTCATTCCGGTCAGCGAGGATCAGGGAATGATCGATGCGGTCAATAAAGGCTGCCTGACATTGGAGAAGCTGGAAGCAATGACCTGTGTATGTTCCGTAGGTCTGGATATGATCGCTATTCCGGGTGAGACTTCCGCAGCAACGATTTCCGGTATTATTGCAGACGAGATGGCCATCGGTATGGTAAACCAGAAGACGACAGCTGTACGTCTGATCCCGGCTATCGGCAAACAGGAGGGAGATGTGCTGGAGTTTGGCGGACTCTTAGGAAGCGCGCCGATCATGCCGGTAAATAAATTCTCCTGCGAAGCATTTGTGAACAGAACGGGCCGTATTCCGGCACCAATCCACAGCTTCAAAAACTGATGATTGCTTTTGGAAAAGATAGATCAGGCATTTTGGACGAATACTGATCGATTGCTTTGTGTATTTATACAGAGAGTATATTAATAAATAAGTATAGAAAAATCCCGCCTGCTCCGATTTCGCGCTCTTTTAGGTGCTCAAAAGTCGCTGCGCCGGGATTTTTCTATATTTTTGCAAGCAACCTTTGAATCATAGAGTAAAAGCAGAAAGGGCAGGTAAAAATGAAGGTAGCCGCAATTATAGCAGAATATAATCCCTTTCATAACGGGCATGCCTATCAGCTGCAGAAAGTGAGGGAGCTTTCGGGGGCTGATTTTATCATTGCGCTGATGAGCGGTGACTGGGTGCAGCGGGGCGAGCCGGCCATTGTGGACAAATATATTCGTACAGAGATGGCGCTTTCCTGCGGCGCAGACCTGGTGCTGGAACTGCCTCTGGCAGCGGCGACAGGCAGCGCGGGAGATTTTGCCCTGGGAGCAGTGGCTATACTGGAAAAGCTTGGCTGTGTGGATGAGCTCTGGTTCGGCGGAGAGTCAGATGATATGGAAATGTTTGAAAGCGTGAGTGAGATCCTGGCAGAAGAACCGCCTGCTTACATAGCTCTGCTGCGCAAATATATGTCCGAAGGAAAAAATTTTCCGGCAGCCAGGGAAATGGCCATCACGGAAATGCTTACAGCCGGTATGACTTTTGAAAATGTCCCTGCAGAGAAGGCTGCCGGGGTGGAAAATGCTTTCGGCGTAAAGAAGACTGTCGGAAAGAAGAAAAATATCGGCGAAAAAGAGCTGCGCGCATTCCTGCGGGGATCAAATAATATCCTGGGTCTGGAGTATTGCCTTGCTATCCGGAAAATAGAAAATGCCGGCGGCGAATACAGCACACATCCTATCCGCCCGCATGTTTTGAAACGAAATGGTGATGCCTATAAGGAAACAAGGCTGCAGAACACGTTTGCTTCGGCGATGGCGATAAGGCAGGCCATGATTGAATCGGAAGCATTGCAGGGACTAACAAAAGAGAGAAGGGGTGAACTTCTGACGGGAGCAGATGATATTTGCAAGGCATGGGAACGGCAGATTCCATCAAAGGTCTTTCCTTTGCTGGCGCAGTACATTGAGGAGAGAGGAATTTTGGTCCCGGAGGACTTCTCGGATATGCTTTCTTATCAGCTTCTGCGAGAGGATAAAGAGAGCATCACGCGCTATAAGGATATTTCACAGGATCTGGGAAACCGCCTGATTGCGGCCGGAGCAAGCTTTACTACGCTGCCGGAATTTGCCGGACTTGTGAAAACGAGAAATAAAACACAGACTGCTGTACAGCGGGCGCTGGTTCATATTCTGCTACAGCTGTCGGATGACAGGGAAAAGCTTCTTGATCCACACTATGTCCGTGTGCTGGGATTTTCGCAAGAGTCCGGGGTGAATACCGTGAAAGTACAAAGTGCTCAGGCGGATGCGGTGAAAGAGCAAAGTGCTCAGGCGGATTCTGCTAAAGCACAAAAGGCCCGGACGGATGCGGTGAAAACGCAAAGCTACCGGACGGATGCGGTGAAAGCGCAGAGGAAAGAAAAAAATATACATATTTTGCCGGCTGAAGATGAGGCATCGAACAGAAGCGGAGGTGACGCTGCAACTGATTCTGCGACAGATGCAAAAGTCGGTCAGATGGCAGAGAACGTAAAAAAAAGCGATGTTAAACGCCTGCTTCATGCTATAAAGAAGAAAGGGCAGATTCGCCTGGTGACCAAGGCTTCCCGTTTGAAGGGAGAGGATTCCGGCGAGGAAATTTTTGCCGCCGAGCTATATGAAATGACACGCGCGAGAAAAAAAGGCGATGAAGTGCGGCCGGAGCTTTCGCGCAGCCTATGCATAGTTGAAGGATAAAAAGACTCCGCTCTTCGAGCAGCTGCAGAGCTGTCCATCGGACACTTCTTATGCATATGGAAGCATCTCGTCCTGCTACAGGACATCGATTCACGTTGCTTACTTTACGGATATATCTTTCCGGCCGCATGCAAATCGCTACAGAACCCATGCATTGCATACGCCTTATGCAAGTGAAAAAGTGTGTCAGAAAGAACATTTTCCCTGACAATGTTTTGAATAAAGAACGTAGAGGAAGGGAAAAAAATCTTGTGCGAAATTTACAATCGTTATATACTATAGTTTGGGTAGAAACGTAAAGACTATCCCATATCCAGGGATAGGGATACATGAAAAAATACTTATACAAGGAGATTAAAAAATGAAGGTATTGGTTATTAACTGTGGTAGTTCATCTCTGAAATATCAGCTGATCGATTCCGAATCTGAAGCCGTTCTGGCAAAAGGTCTTTGTGAGAGAATCGGTATCGACGGAAGACTTACATATCAGAAAGCTGGCTGTGATAAAGAAGTAACAAATACAGCAATGCCTACACATAAAGAGGCAATCCAGCTCGTACTTGATGCACTTGTAAATGAGAAAACAGGCGCTATCGCATCTCTGAAAGAGATCGACGCTGTTGGACATCGTATCGTGCATGGTGGCGAGAAATTCGCTTCTTCAGCAGTTATCAACGACGAAATGATCAAAGAAGTAGAAGCTTGTTCTGCACTTGCACCACTGCACAATCCTGCAAACCTGATCGGTATCAAAGCATGTCAGGATCTGATGCCGGGCGTACCTATGGTTGGTGTATTTGATACAGCTTTCCATCAGACAATGCCTAAGAAAGCATACCTCTATGGTCTGCCACGTAAATACTATACAGAGTATGGCGTAAGAAAATACGGTTTCCACGGAACATCTCACAGCTTCGTATCCAAAGAGGCTGCTAAATTCCTTGGACTTGACATCGACAATTCAAAGATCATCGTAGCTCACCTCGGAAACGGTGCTTCCATCAGTGCAGTCCTGAACGGCAAATGCGTTGATACATCCATGGGTCTGACACCTCTGGCAGGTCTGGTTATGGGAACACGTTGTGGTGACATCGATCCTTCTATCGTAGAGTTCATCGCAAATAAAGAAGACAAGAGCGTTTCTGAAGTACTGAACATCCTGAACAAACAGTCTGGTGTATTCGGTCTTTCCGATGGCCTTTCAAGCGATTTCCGTGACCTGGGCGAAGGCGCTGCTGCAGGTAACGAGGCTGCAAAGGATGCCTTGGATGTATTTGCATATCGTGTAGCTTCTACAATCGGTTCTTACGTAGCTGCATTGAATGGTGTAGATGCTATCGCATTCACAGCTGGTATCGGCGAGAATGACGGAGCTACCAGAAAAGCAATCGTTAACTACCTTGGATACCTGGGAATCACTCTGGATGAGGAAGCAAACTCCAAACGTGGTGATAACGTAGTGATCTCTACAGCAGATTCTAAAGTTAAGGTTGCAGTTGTTCCTACAAACGAAGAGCTGATGATCTGCCGTGACACAGTTGCACTGGTAAAATAATTTCAATATTGATCAGTAAGGGTTTTTATGATCTGAAAGATACGGCATGACTGTATTTCCGGTACAAAGGACAGTATTTTTGTTAGTGTAAAACACTTGACATTTACCATACCAATGTGTATACTTTTACGAGTGTGAGAAAATAATGACCCAAATATAAATATTTGATATGCAAGGAGGTGTGAGAAATGTCCATCTGTCCAAAGAATAAATCTTCTAAAGCAAGACGCGATAAGAGAAGAGCAAACTGGAAAATGTCTGCTGTAAATCTTGTTAAATGTCCTAAATGCGGAACATTGATGATGCCACATAGAGTATGTAAAGCTTGTGGTACATATAACAAGAAACAGGTCGTTGAGATCGCTGACTAATCCGAAAAAAGAATGATGAAGAGCTGCTGTAACCCCTACAGCAGCTCTTTTTCATCGCGATTTTAAGAAATAAAGCAGAGTGCTCACAGACAGCAAAGAAGTGCCTCATCTCCGGAAGGGACATCCACAGCCTCGGTCCTTGGTGAACGCGACCGTAAGGGAAGCGCGAACCTAGTACCGCTAGGCGAGGACCTAAGCGCGAGCGGTCCCTGGAGGAGATGAGGCACTTCTTTGCGTCCGGAAAAATACATATCAGCAGCTCTTTTTCATATGTTTTCGTAACAAATTTGACATATCTTAAGGTTACATGCTATAATCACTTAGCTTAAATAATAGGTGTAGTGGCGGTGTCTGCGCTGCGGCAATGAAAAAAGAAAATACAGAAAACCTATTGGTCACTGCTGCAGGTTCGGGGGTTTTGACCTGGAGCAGAACATGAAGTAATAGAAAGGTGAAAACATATGAAGACAAGAAAAGTTTCAATGATTTTGGCAGCTGCCCTTTGCGGAACGATGCTTTTCAGTGGATGCTCTTTCGGAAAGGCTGCAGAAAATCTGAAGAGTGTGGCAGATGGTGATACAGAGTCCACATCCGTCGTTGCTGTAAAGGAAGAAGGAAAAACAGTAAGTGATTCAGTGGCGGTACCGGCTTTTACCTATGATATGAGTGGCGAAACCATCGTAACACCAGGCACAGAAGTAAAGATCAATTGCCCGGCAGAGGTTTCCGACGGTGGTGAGGTAACTTATCAGTGGTATAAGAATAACGTCGACTCCAATGGCGGCGGTACAGTCATGGACGGCGAGACAAATGCTGAGCTTTCTGTAGATACCTCCGAGACAGGTAGCGTTTTCTATTATGTAGTTGCTACCAATAATCAGGGAGAAAAAATTAATATGGTAGCTTCCACAACCTACGAGGTTACTGTTATGGAAGAGGGTGAGTGGACGGCAGATGCTACCGGTTACAGATATGTACTGGCAGATAAATCTTATCCGGTCAGCACAACCATCTGGATGGGTGATACAGCCTATACATTGAATGAGGAAGGTTATCGTACGGATGATGGTCAGCCGATTGCAGACCACACAGTTGCTCTTCTGAGTGTAGCAGAGGTGCAGGCAGCAGCGGCAGCAGCTTTGGATCCTGCGGCAGCAGCGGCAGGAACAGATGCGGCGGCAGCAGGTACAGACGCAGCAGCGGGCACAGATGCGGCGGCAGCAGGCACAGACGCGGTAGCAGCTACAGGTACAGATGCAGCAGCCGGAACGGCGACAGAAACGCCGGCAGCGACAGATGCTGCCACAGCACAGTAAAAAGTAATAGAGTGATTTCAGATTAACAGCATTTGTCTTTGATAAATGCTGTTATCTAGTATATAGAAAAAATCAGGAGATAAAGCATGAGTGCGAATGATTTGGTAAAAATTGTAGTAGATGCCATGGGTGGCGACTATGCGCCGGTAGAGCCAGTCAAGGGTGTAGTAGATGCTCTGAAGGAAAGTGAGCGGATTTTCGTATATCTGACCGGTAAGGAAGAAATGGTTAATGCGGAGCTGGCGAAATATGATTATCCAAAGGATCGTGTAGAGGTAGTAAACTGTACAGAAGTCATCGAGACCGGTGAGCCGCCTGTCAGAGCAATCAAAACGAAAAAGGATTCTTCTTTGATCGTGGGACTTTGGATGGTACGTGAAGGAAAAGCAGATGTCTTTGTATCTTCCGGCAGTACAGGCGCTGTTCTGGCCGGCGGACAGGTCATCGTCAGAAAGATCAAAGGTATTCAGAGAGCACCTTTGGCACCGATGATTCCGACGGCGAAAACACCGGCCCTTCTGATCGATTGCGGCGCAAACGTAGATGCGAAAGCATCTAACCTGGTGCAGTTCGCCCATATGGGTTCGATTTATATGCAGTCTGTCATCGGTATTAAAAACCCGCGTGTCGGTCTGGTAAATATAGGTGCTGAGGAAGAAAAGGGAAATGAGCTGGCAAAGGAGACTTTCCAGCTGCTGAAAAATGAGCCCGGCATTAATTTCGTAGGAAATGTGGAGGCCAGAGACATTCCGCATGGTGTGGCAGATGTCTATGTCACAGAAGCTTTTACAGGAAATGTTATCCTGAAGCTGTATGAAGGTGTCGGCGGCGTCTTGATCTCCAAGGTAAAGGAAGGTCTCATGTCGACCCTCAGAAGTAAGATTGGCGCCCTGCTGATCAAGCCGGCCTTGAAGAAAACGCTGAAGGAATTTGATGCCTCTGAGTACGGCGGCGCACCGCTTCTGGGCCTGCGCGGTCTGGTCGTAAAGACCCATGGCAGCGCCAAAGCCAAGGAGATTAAAAATACAGTATTGCAGGCTGTACAGTTTAAGGATCAGGATATCAACGGAAAGATTCAGGAATACCTGGATGCACAGGAGTAATTGATCATATTATGGTAGATATAAAGAAATTAAAAGAACTGGAGAAAAGATGCGGTCATCATTTCGAAAACCTGAGCTGGCTGGAAATGGCCTTGCGTCACAGTTCTTATACAAACGAGCATCGTATGAATCGCCTGGAATGTAACGAACGACTGGAATTTTTGGGGGATGCTGTGCTGGAGTTGGTCTCCAGCGAGTTCCTTTATCAGAATTACCCGGACACACCGGAGGGCGGCCTGACGAAGATGCGCGCCAGCCTGGTGTGTGAGCCGACCCTGGCCTATGATGCAAAGGCCCTGGATCTGGGAAGCTATCTGCTTCTGGGAAAAGGGGAGGATGCCAGCGGCGGCAGGAAGAGGGATTCCATCGTTTCGGATGCCCTGGAGTCGGTCATCGGCGCTATTTTTATGGATGCCGGCTTTGAAGAAGCGAAAAAATTCGTTTTGCGTTTTATTCTGGACGATGTGGAGAATAAACAGCTTTTCCATGACAGCAAAACTGTTTTACAGGAAATCGTGCAGAAAAAGAAAAGGGATCACATTAGCTACGAGCTGCTCAGCCAGGAAGGACCGGATCATGACAAAATCTTTACGGTTCGGGTTTTGGTGGGTGACCAGAGTGTCGGATGCGGCAAGGGGCATTCAAAGAAGGCAGCGGAACAGCAGGCAGCTTATGATGCGATTCGAAAAATCAAGGGAAATAAATCAGTTTAAAGGTTATCTATGTATTTAAAAAGTATCGTTATGCAGGGATTTAAATCCTTTGCAAACAAGATTACATTGGAATTTCACGAAGGTATTACCGGCATCGTCGGTCCGAACGGCAGCGGAAAGAGTAATGTCGCCGATGCAGTGCGCTGGGTACTGGGTGAACAGAGCGCTAAGCAGCTTCGCGGCGGCAATATGCAGGATGTCATTTTTGCCGGTACGGAGATGCGTAAGCCTTTGGGCTTTGCTATGGTGGCCATCACCTTCGATAATGCAGACAGACAGCTGCATTATGACGCAAATGAAATTACCGTCAGCCGCCGCCTTTACAGATCCGGTGAGAGTGAGTACATCATGAACGGCAGAAACTGCCGTCTTCGTGACATTCAGGAGCTCTTTTTTGATACGGGTATCGGTAAGGAAGGCTATTCTATTATCGGTCAGGGACAGATCGACAAAATTTTAAATGGTAGACCTGAAGACCGGCGTGAGCTCTTTGATGAGGCCGCCGGTATTGTCAAGTTTAAAAGAAGAAAAGCGACTTCGTTGAAAAAACTGGAGTCTGAGCAGGCAAACCTGGTGCGCGTCAATGACATCCTCAGTGTACTGGAGGGTCAGGTGGGTCCGCTGAAACGCCAGTCCGAGAAAGCAGAGCAGTATTTACTGCTGCGGGATAAGCTGCGTGATATCGACATTCGATTATTTGTAAAAGAGTCTTCACGTCTGGAAAGCCAGCTTTCCGAAACTAAAGGAAAATTCGAGATCGCGGATGCACATCAGAAAGAGATAGAGGCTGCTTTCGAGAGCACCAAGCGAGAGTACGAGGAAGTGGAGCAGGCCCTTGCTGAGATTGAAGAAGAAATGACCGGTTTGCGGGAAGAGAATGCGGAGCAAAAGCTTCTGAAACAGCAGCTGGAAGGTCAGATCAATATCCTTCGTGAGCGAATCAGCGCTTCCCGGCGAAATCATGAATTGTATCAGAATCGTATGCTTGCCATCGCAGAAGAGATGGAGCGCAGAGCCGGAACAGTAGCTGAGATTCAAAAGGAGCAGGATAGCCAGGGAAGTAAGATGGAGGAAATCCTCTGTGCACAACAGGAGAAGCAGGCCTCTCTGGATGACTTGACCAGACAGGTGGAAGCGCTTGGCAGCGACAGTGAGCGACACCGTAATGAAACAATCTCTCTTTTGAACAAAAGGGGCTCCATCAAGGAAAAAATGCAGCGCTATGACACCATGCTGGAGCAGATTGAAATCCGTAAATCAGAGATTACCTCTGCCATGCTGCGTCATAATGACAGCAACGAACAGCAGAAGAAAAACGAGGAAGAGCTGATCGTGCAGTTTGCGGAGGTGAGCGAGACGATCCGCCGCATGGAGGCGCAGAGTCATGCGAACGAAGAGCGCCTGGAGAAATACAGAAGTGACATCTCCGGTCTGAATCATGAGCTGGAGATCGGTCAGACAGCCTTTCACAGAGAGTCCTCCCGACTGGAATCACTCCGCAATCTGGCAGAACGCTATGAGGGATACGGAAACAGTGTGAAGCGTGTCATGGCCCGCAAGGAGGATAATCCGGGTATTCATGGTGTGGTGGCAGATTTGATCACCACGAATAAACGTTATGAGACGGCCATTGAGACAGCCCTTGGCGGCAGTCTTCAGAATATCGTTACAGATAATGAAAATACGGCCAAATATCTGATTGAATATTTGAAACGGGGACATTTCGGACGCGCTACTTTTCTGCCTTTGACGACGGTGAAAAAGGGGAAAGCTTTTCAGAATGAGCGTTTGCTGGAGGAAGCAGGTGTCCTGGGGTTGGCCAGCACATTGGTCAGCTGCGATAAGCTTTACCTGGAAGTGGTAGATCGTCTTCTGGGCGCGACGGTGGTGGTCGAGAATATCGATCAGGCCATTGCTCTGGGACGCAAATACAGGCATAGTGTCAGAATGGTTACGCTGGAGGGAGATCTTTTGAACCCGGGTGGCTCTATGACAGGTGGTGCCTATAAGAGTAACAGCAATCTGCTGGGTCGAAAACGTGAGATTGATGATCTGGCTAAGAGTGTACGCATGCTGCAGAATGATATGCGTCTGGCCCAGCAGAAGGTCGAGGACATGCGAAACGCTCGAAATAGTCTGCGTGATAGCCAAACAGAGATTGCGGATGCTTTGCAGAAGGAGTATATCCGGCAGAATACGGTGCGTATTAACCTGGAAGCGGCCAGAGGGCGTTCACAGGAGCTGAAGGATGAATCTCTTCGCCTGCGCAGTGAAAAGCAGGAACTGGAGCGGCAGATTGCGCAGATTACAGACAGTAAGAAAGCGGTAGCAGAGGAGCTTAAGGCTTCAGAGAATGAGGAGTCTCGTATCTCAGAGGATATGCAGACGGCCGCAGATGAACTGGCCAAAGCCCAGGAAGAACTGGAAAAGGTGCGTGATGCTCTGGAGCAGATCAATCTGCAGGCATCCGGCTTTGCGCAGAGAAAGGAATTTCTGGAAGAGCGTATTCGTAACGAAGCCCTGGAAACCGGAAGGTTAAGCAGGGAGAAGGAAGAGCTCCTGGTAAATCAGAAAGCGGAGGGTGAGGATCGTATCGCAAAGGAAGCGGAGATCAAATCCCTGCAGCAGCGCATGGAGCGGATCAGTAAGGCGATTGCCGAAAGAGATGAGGAAATCGCAGAGCTTTCCGCGACGAAGGAGCGCATGAATACAGAGCATCGGGCATTTTTCCGTAAAAGAGATGAGCTTTCAGAAGAACGCAGCCGGATGGATAAGGAATGCTTCCGCCTGCATGCGCAGATGGAACGTATGGAGGAACAGCAGGAGAGCATTATTACTAACCTTTGGGAAGAGTATCAGGTGACACCGGACCAGGCAGAGCAGCAGTCTGTCAATGATGAGAGCACTGAGAGCGAACTGAAAAAGTCGGCTGCCGGTCTGAAACAGGAAATCAAGGCGCTTGGCAATGTTAATGTCAATGCCATTGAAGAATATAAAGAGAAAAACGCAGAATATATTTTTCTGTCCGGACAGCAACAGGATCTGATCAAGGCGACAGAAACCTTGCAGGGCATCATCCGTAAGCTGGAAGAGGGTATGCGCAAACAGTTCCGTGAGAAATTCGAAGAGATTAAGGTGGAATATGACAAAGTATTTCAGGAACTTTTCGGCGGAGGTAAGGGAACACTTTCTATTCTGGAGGAAGAAGATATTCTGGATGCGGGTATTGTGATCAATGCGCAGCCACCGGGTAAGAAACTGCAGAATATGATGCAGCTCTCCGGTGGAGAAAAGGCGCTGACAGCGATTGCCCTGCTTTTCGCAATTCAGAATCTGAAGCCATCGCCATTCTGTCTGCTCGATGAGATTGAGGCGGCGCTGGATGACGCGAATGTAGGACATTATGCGGAATACCTGCACAAGTTGACAAAACATACCCAGTTTATTATCATTACTCACAGACGCGGATCCATGTCTGCGGCAGACCGTCTCTATGGTATTACCATGCAGGAAAAGGGTGTGTCCACGCTGGTGTCCGTCAACCTGATCGAGAGTGAACTGGAAAAATAACAGGAGAAGTGATATGGCAGGAATTGGTTTTTTTAAGAAGCTGGTAAGCGGTCTGACAAAGACCCGTGAAAATATTGTTTCAAATATGGATCAGATCTTCATGAGCTATGATGAGATCGATGAAGAGTTTTTCGAGGAAATCGAGGAAATCCTGATCATTGGTGATATCGGTGTAAAGACAGCACAGTCTATCATGGAGGAATTCCGTTTCGAGATTAAGCAGTTTGGTCTGACCAAGCCGATGGACACGAAAAAGCTGCTGATCGATAGTATTAAATATCAGATGCGTATGTATCAGAATGACTATGATTTTGAAAACAAAAAATCAGTTATCCTGGTCATCGGTGTGAATGGCGTAGGAAAAACTACTTCCATCGGCAAGCTGGCTAACCAGTACAAGAATAAGGGAAAGAAAGTTGTCATTGCGGCAGCAGATACCTTCCGTGCGGCTGCGACAGAGCAGCTGGTGACCTGGGCAGAGCGCGCAAACGTGCCGATCATTACCGGACAGGAGGGTTCCGATCCGGGTTCCGTGGTATTTGATGCGGTGGCATCTGCCAAATCCAGAAATGCAGATATTCTGATCGTCGATACAGCAGGACGTCTGCATAATAAGAAAAACCTCATGAACGAGCTGAACAAGCTTTACCGGATCATTGGCAGAGAGTATCCGGAAGCGCATCTGGAGACCTTCCTGGTTCTGGACGGTACGACCGGGCAGAATGCCATGGTACAGGCCAAGGGCTTTAATGAGGCGGCAGATATTACAGGAATTATCATGACCAAGCTGGACGGTACAGCCAAGGGTGGTATCGCCATTGCGGTCAGCTCTGAGCTGGCAGTACCGGTGAAATATATCGGTGTCGGAGAGGGTATCGATGATTTGCAGAAATTCGATCCGAACCAGTTCGTAGATGCCTTGTTTGATGTTAAACGAGAGGATCTGTAAAAGAAAAGGTGGAGTCGAGGTTTTGTAGCATGGCGGGAGCACGAATGTGCGGAGCCATGCGTGGGTATCATAATCCGTGGTGATTCCGAACGAATGTGATGAATCATGTCCGTTTTTTATGAAAAAGATAGATAAGAAAAGAGGCAGAAAAGAGAAATGGAAAATGCAGAAATGCTGACCCTGGACCGCTTCGAGGAAGCATCCGAGGTCGTAAAAAAGGTAACCGCTGATACAAAGCTGGTATATAGTGAAATCTTCAGCAGCCGTACAGGAAACAGAGTATATCTGAAGCCTGAGAATATGCAGGTTACAGGCGCATATAAGATTCGTGGAGCTTATTACAAAATCAGTACTATGAGTCAGGAGGATCGTGAAAAGGGTCTGATCACAGCCTCTGCAGGAAATCATGCCCAGGGTGTGGCTTATGCAGCGAAGGCTTATGGTGTAAAGGCCGTGATCTGTATGCCGACGACCACACCGCTGATCAAGGTAGAGCGTACCAGAGCCTATGGCGCAGAGGTAGTGCTTTACGGTGACGTTTATGATGAGGCTTGTGAGAAGGCTTATGAGCTGGCTGCAGAAAAGGGCTATACCTTTATCCATCCTTTCGATGATCCGGCAGTTGCGACCGGTCAGGGAACCATCGCTATGGAAATCGTGAAGGAGCTTCCGCTGGTAGATTATATTCTCGTGCCGGTGGGTGGCGGCGGTCTGGCGACAGGCGTATCCACACTGGCTAAGCAGCTGAATCCAAAGATCAAGGTGATCGGTGTAGAGCCGGCAGGCGCTAACTGTCTGCAGGTTTCATTGGAAAAAGGTCAGGTAACGACACTGCCTACAGTCAATACCATCGCTGATGGTACAGCTGTAAAAACACCGGGAACAAATATTTTCCCATATCTGCAGGAAAATCTCGATGAGGTGATCACTGTGGAGGATCATGAGCTGGTAGTAGCTTTCCTGGATATGGTAGAGAATCATAAGATGATCGTAGAGAACTCCGGTCTGTTGACAGTAGCGGCACTTAAGCATCTGCCATTTAAGGGGAAGAGAGTGGTCAGCGTTCTTTCCGGCGGAAATATGGACGTCATTACTATGTCCTCCGTTGTACAGAATGGTTTGATCGCCAGAGACCGTATCTTTACAGTATCTGTTCTGCTGCCGGATCGTCCGGGTGAGCTGGTACGTGTTTCTACGATCATTGCAGATCTGAAGGGTAACATCATCAAGCTGGATCATAATCAGTTCTACAGCACAAACAGAAATGCAGCAGTAGAGCTTAGGATCACCATGGAAGCCTTCGGAACAGAGCATAAGAATACGATCATTAATGCCCTGGAAGAGGGCGGCTATCGTCCGAAACAGGTGAAACCTGTTCTGTAATTTTGGCCCATAAGGGAATGTCTGCATGTTTTGGTGCACGTTCTTCGGGTGTCTACAGATGGGGAAAATATAGCAGGCTATTGGTGTCAGAAACGAGACTTGAATAAGTGTCATTGCAAATGAATAAAAATAATAAACAGAAAATCAACTATCAGAAAGAATTGGATCGTATCCTTCAGAGGATAGAAGGGGAAGAAAAGGTTCCTACATTAATGCTTCATAGCTGCTGCGCACCTTGCAGCAGCTATGTACTGGAATATCTGTCCCGCTATTTTCGGATTACGGTCCTTTACTATAATCCGAATATTTCTCCGGAGGAGGAGTATCGCAAGCGTGTAGGTGAAATCGAGCGTCTCATAGGTGAGATGACCTTTCGCTATCCGGTAAGCTTCGTGGAAGGACGCTATGATCCGCAGGAATTTTATCAGATGGCTAAGGGCATGGAAGACCTGCCTGAGGGTGGTGAGCGTTGCTTTTGCTGCTTTGCCCTTCGTCTGGAGGAGGCGGCGAAAGAAGCTTTGGCCTACCATTGTGATTATTTTTGTACTACGCTGACCATCAGTCCGCTGAAGAATGAGCAAAAGATTAACGAGATCGGACTGGAAATCGCAGAGAAATACGGTCTTCGATTCCTGGTTTCGGATTTTAAAAAGAAAAATGGCTATAAACGTTCCATAGAATTGTCGAAGGAGCATGACCTTTACCGGCAGAATTTCTGCGGCTGTATCTTCTCGAAGCTGGAGCAGGAGCGGCGGCAGAATGCAGGTAGAGAATCAAATAATATTTAATGCCTGCGCGCCGGGGAAGAGCGCTATGCGTTCAGCTTCTCCGCGACAAGAACAGGCGAGGCGTTCTTAAATAGGCGCTTCATTGTGTGACAAAAAAGGAAGAAAATGTCCGTTAGTATTTTAAATTTGATATATAAAGGAGAATAAACATGGCACAGCTTTGGGGTGGCAGATTTACAAAAGAAACAGACAAGCTGGTTTATAATTTTAATGCTTCCATCAGCTTTGATCAGAAATTTTATGCCCAGGATATCCGTGGCAGCAAGGCCCACGTACGTATGCTGGCGAAGCAGCAGATCCTCACCGAAAAAGAGCGTGATCAGATTCTGGCAGGACTGGAAGGAATCCAGGCAGACGTAGAGAATGGTAAGCTGGAAATCACAGACGAGTATGAGGACATTCATAGCTTTGTAGAAGCAAATCTGATCGACCGCATCGGTGATGTGGGAAAGAAGTTGCACACAGGACGCAGCCGTAATGACCAGGTGGCTTTGGATATGAAACTCTATGTAAGAGATGAGATCGGTGAGATTGATGCAGAGCTGAAAAAGCTTCTGCAGGTACTGCTTCGCATCATGGAAGAGAATATTCATACGTATATGCCGGGCTTTACACATTTGCAGAAGGCGCAGCCACTGACACTGGCGCATCATTTCGGCGCTTATTTCGAGATGTTCCGCAGAGACCGCGAGCGTCTGGCAGACGTATATAAAAGAATGAACCTTTGCCCTTTGGGCTCCGGCGCACTGGCAGGAACTACCTATCCTCTGGACCGCGCCTACACAGCTATGCTGCTGGAGTTTGACGGTCCGACCAGAAACAGTATGGATTCCGTATCTGACAGAGATTATGTGATCGAGCTGCTTTCTGCATTGTCTACAGTGATGATGCATCTGAGCCGTTTCTGTGAGGAAATTATTGTCTGGAATACCAATGAATATCGCTTCGTAGAGATTGATGATGCTTACAGTACAGGCAGTTCCATCATGCCGCAGAAGAAGAATCCGGATATTGCGGAATTGGTACGCGGAAAGACAGGACGTGTGTACGGCGCTTTGATGCAGATGCTTTCTACTATGAAGGGCTTGCCGCTGGCCTATAATAAGGACATGCAGGAGGATAAGGAACTGACCTTTGATGCCATCGATACGACCAAGGGATGTATCGCTTTGTTTACAGGTATGGTAGATACCATGCGTTTCCGCAATGAGGTCATGGAGGCCTCTGCAAAGAATGGTTTTACAAATGCGACAGACGTGGCAGATTACCTGGTAGGAAAGAATGTGCCTTTCCGCGATGCCCATAGCATCGTCGGCCGTATGGTATTGGCCTGCATCGACAAAAATTGTGCGCTGGATGATCTGAGCATGGACGAATTCCGTAGCTTCAGTCAGGCTTTCGAGGAGGATATTTACGAAGCCATCAGCATGCGTAACTGCGTAGAGAAGAGAAATACCACAGGCGCACCGGGCGAAATAGCGATTCAGGAAGAAATCGCAGCCTGCAAATTGTACCTGGCTTAAGTATTTGTGAAAAACATTAAAAATAAAGGTTGATTTTTTGTTTATTTTGGTATAGGATAATTTCTGTCGTCACGGACAATTGTTCGTGAGAGACGGAATTATGTATTTTGCTCACGAAGTTGCTTTATAAGTTATGCTTTCGTGTGAAAACTTTCAGAAGGCAGAATTTGATTCGAGTCAGCAGGAGAATGCTTTGCGCTAGGCCACATCGCAGCAAGAAGGCCCGGGGCCTTCCCGGAGTCCCCTTCCCCGGCATTTTGCCCAGGCAGGGGTTAGAGACAAGTTTAACTATATAAAGATAAGAATGATGTCTGCAGGATCAAAGGAAGCTGACCGGAGAATAGCTTTGCTGATAAATTTTATATGTGCAGTGAGCTCTTAGAGAAAAAATCAATCGATAAGGAGAAGTAATAGAAATGGAAAAGAAATTACGTGTAGGTATCCTCGGCGGTACAGGAATGGTAGGACAGAGATTTGTCACACTGATGGATAATCACCCATGGTTTGATGTAACAGTGATCGCAGCCAGCCCAAGAAGTGCAGGCAAAACATACGAGGAGGCTGTAGGTGACAGATGGAAAATGGAAACACCAATGCCGGAGTATGTAAAGAAGATGGAAGTTCTGAACATCAACGAGATCGAGAAAGTAACAGAGAATGTCGATTTTGTATTCTCTGCACTGAACATGTCCAAAGATGAGATCAAAGAAATCGAGTATGCTTATGCGAAAGCTGAGACACCGGTTGTTTCCAATAACAGCGCCCACAGATGGACACCGGATGTACCAATGGTTATTCCGGAGATCAACCATGCGCACTTCGACGTGATCGAGGATCAGAAGAAACGCCTGGGTACAAAACGCGGCTTTATCGCTGTTAAGCCAAACTGTTCTATCCAGAGCTACACACCGGCGCTGACAGCATGGATGGAGTTTGAGCCATATGAGGTAGTTTGTACTACATACCAGGCTATTTCCGGCGCAGGAAAGACATTCAAGGATTGGCCTGAAATGATCGAGAATATCATCCCATACATCGGTGGCGAGGAAGAAAAATCTGAGCAGGAGCCTCTGCGTATCTGGGGACACATCGAGAATGGACAGATCGTAAAGGCTGCAGAGCCAAAGATCACATGCCAGTGTATCCGTGTACCGGTTCTGAACGGACATACAGCAGCAGCCTTCGTGAAATTCAGAAAGAACCCGACCAAAGAGCAGCTGATTGAGAAGCTTGTAAACTTCAAGGGTCTGCCACAGGAGCTGGAACTGCCTAGCGCACCGAAGCAGTTCATTCAGTACATGGAAGAGGACAATCGTCCACAGGTGAAGCTGGATGTAGACTTTGAGAATGGTATGGGTGTTTCTATCGGACGTATCCGTGAGGATTCCATCTATGACTGGAAGTTCGTAGGTCTTTCTCATAACACACTTCGTGGTGCTGCCGGCGGCGCTGTACTTTGTGCAGAAACACTGGTTGCCAAGGGATTCATCTCAGCTAAATAATAAAAGCTGCATTTCCGATAGATTTGTTTGGTAAGTATTCCATAAAAGATTGAAAGTGAAAAGCTGCCGGGTAGCGATACCAGGCAGCTTTTTTGTGTCCTGAAAGAGCATAGGAAAAAGTATTTCTTTATGTTATAATCAGGATTCAAAGAAATAAAACAATAAAAGTGAGGTTGACCTGTGTCAAAATCTTTATTTATAGCAGAAAAACCCAGCGTGGCCAGGGAGTTTGCGAAGGCATTGAAGGAAAAGATGGCTTCCAACGACGGCTATATGGAATCAGAGCATTACATTGTGACCTGGTGTGTGGGTCACCTGGTAACCATGAGTTATCCGGAAAAATATGATGAGAAATTCAAGCGCTGGTCCTTTGAAACACTTCCTTTTCTGCCCAAAGAGTTTAAATATGAGGTCATCTCGGGTGTAAAGAAGCAGTTCAATATTGTGAAAGGACTGCTGCACAGAGAGGACCTGGTGACGATTTTCGTCTGCACCGACTCGGGACGTGAAGGAGAGTATATTTATCGTCTGGTGGCCATGATGGCAGGCGTGCCCGACCGGGTAAAGCAGAAGCGTGTCTGGATCGATTCACAGACGGAGGAAGAGATTCTTCGTGGTATTAAAGAAGCAAAGATGATCGATGCATATGATAATCTTTCGGATGCAGCCTATCTGCGTGCCAAGGAAGATTACCTGATGGGTATTAATTTTTCCCGCGCCCTTTCCCTGAAATATTCCTATGAGATATCCAATTATCTGGGAAAGAAATATCAGGCAGTTTCCGTGGGACGTGTCATGACCTGTGTTCTGGGTATGGTCGTGCGCAGAGAAAGGGAAATTCGAAACTTTGTGAAAACGCCATTCTATCGCGTGGTAGCGGGCCTGGACTATGAAGGGCATGGCTTCGAGGCGGAGTGGAAGGCTGTGGAAGGTAGCCGCTATTTCCAATCGCCTAAGCTTTATAAGGAGAACGGCTTTAAGGTCCGTGAAGATGCCCAAAAGCTGATCGAGTTTCTGAAAGAGGGCAGTCCGGTGGAGGCTCTTGTAGAAAAGGTTGAGAAGAAAACGGAAAAAAAGAACCCGCCTATGCTTTTTAACCTGGCAGAGCTGCAGAATGAATGTTCCAAGCGATTTAAGATCAGTCCGGATCGGACACTGCAGATCGTGCAGGAATTGTATGAGAAGAAGCTGGTGACTTATCCCAGAACAGATGCTCGTGTTTTATCCACTGCGATTTCCAAGGAAATCGGCAGAAATATTAAAGGTTTGACCAACTACCGGAATGTGGCAGGACTTGCTGCAGAGCTGCTGGAAAAAGGTACTTATAAAAATATCGCAAAGACCAAGTATGTTAATGATGCGCAGATTACAGATCATTATGCCATCATTCCGACAGGACAGGGGCTGAACGGTCTGGGACGGCTGGAGCCGATTTCCAGGCAGGTTTATGATCTGATCACACGCCGTTTTCTGGCTATTTTTTATCCGGCTGCCGTATATAAGAAAATTAATCTTACATTGGAAAGAAACGGAGAGAGATTATTTGCCGGTTTCCGCATTCTGGAGGATCCGGGTTATCTGAAAGTCTATGGTCAGGGAAGGAATGATGCAGAGAAGGTAAATGCTCATCCGGCCGAAGCAAAGACGGATGCGAATGCTGACACAGCCGGTGTAAGCAGAGCAGAAAATACCGGTTTAGATCATAATGGAAAAGGCTTTTCTGATCCTTCCGGAATGCAGGGAAAGGGAACGGAGAATAGACCGAATCTGCGGACTTATGCTGATATGGAGGATTCGGGAAACAAGTCAGGAGAAATAAATGGCGACGGCGAGAAAAATCAGCCGGCGGATGCGGAATTACTGGAGCTGCTGAATAAGCTGCGCAAAGGAAAGAAGCTGCCGATCCGTAGTTTCCGGATCAAAGAGGGAGAGACTTCCCCGCCTAAGCGTTATACTTCCGGTTCGATGATCCTGGCGATGGAGAATGCAGGACAGCTGATCGAGGATGAGGAGCTGCGTGCCCAGATCAAGGGCAGCGGTATCGGCACCTCTGCAACCCGGGCTGAAATCCTGAAAAAACTGGTGAATATCAAATATCTGTCCCTGAACAAAAAAACGCAGGTCATCACGCCGACACAGATGGGTGAGATGGTGCATGATGTAGTTTATGCCTCTATCCGATCCTTACTGAATCCGGAGCTGACAGCCAGCTGGGAGAAGGGACTGACCTACGTGGCCAAGGGAGATATTTCTTCAGAGGAATATATGCAGAAGCTGGAGGCCTTTGTAGCCAAACATACCGGAAATGTTCGTGGACTGCAGAATCAGAGTGCCCTGCGCCGCTGTTTCGATGAGAGCGCTAAGTATTACAGAAGCGCCGGCGGAAAAGGCACAGCATCGAAAGCCGCAGGCAAAGGAAGTGGAATCGACGGATCGGCTTCCGGGGCAAGGCCGGCATCGAAAGCCGTAGGAAAATCAGCTGCAGGAAAATCAGCCACAGGCAGAAAGCGGCGAACAAAAGCTGAAGTAATTGCAGAATAAGGAGTGACCGGAGAGTCGATTCGCGTTGATGCGGAAAGAATCAGAAAAACAGACTTTTTTATCCTATATCGGACAGTAAGAAGAAAATATAATATTCATAAAGGCAAGGGTGTTTATTCAGTGGGATAAGCACCCTTTTTCGATATTGTTTTTTAGAATGATATAATTTTGTGCTGTGATATTTTGTACTAGCAGAGCTTTCACGGATATCTACAGCTTCCGCTCGGTTAAATGCGGTGACCCACCCGCTGACAGAATAAGAGAAGTCTTATGGAATTAACGTGAATAGAATGAATGATGTAAGGAAGTAATGATGAATAATGAATTAAGCAGAGGAATGATCCTGCATGAAAGATATAAGATACGGGAGGTAATCGGCAGAGGTGGCTTCAGTATTGTTTACCGCGCCTGGGATCTGCTGGTTTTTCGTTACGTTGCGATCAAAGAATTTTTCCATTCGGACTGCGCCAAACGGGATATTGATGAATCGAAGGAGGTCGAATGGAGGCAGGATGATATTTCTGAAAAAAGAAAGGAAATCAGTATCCTCGCTTTTCGAAGAGAGGCGGCAATCATGCAGGCCCTTGGCAATGTGCCCTATGTAACGAGAATCTACGAGTATTTCACAGAAAATTCCACAGAATATATCGTGATGAATCTGCTCCGCGGCAAATCGCTTCTGGAATACAGTCAGGAAAAAGGCGGTCATCTGCAGGCGGCAGAACTGATACCAATGATGGAAAAGGCTATTTTTGCCGTGGAAAAAATGCATGAAGCCGGTTATCTGCACAGGGATATCTGTCCCGGCAATCTGATCTTAACGGAAGAAGGGGAGATATGCCTGATCGATTTCGGCGCAGCGACCTCTATGGATGAAAAATCAGCATGCTATAGCGAAAATATTTTTGGACACAAAGGATTTCAGGCGCCGGAGTATGCCCGGCTGCAGGCGCAGGGTCCATGGACAGATATATATTCATTGTGTGCGACAATCGTTGCGGTACTGACAGGGAATCCCATGGCGGATTCGGAAGAGCGAAGAATGTATGATCCGATCCCGCAAGAGATTACCAGATGTAAACTCTCAGGTCAGCAGCAGAGCGCTTTGCTTAAGGGATTAGATATAGATCCGGATCAAAGACTCGCCTCGGCTTATGAGCTTCGAATCAGTCTTTGCAGAGAAATGTATCTGATGCCGGATCATCTGAAAGCTTTCTATGTGGCCAGGTCGGACCGGGGAAGCAGAGATAAAAATCAGGATAATCTTTTGATTGATGGTGATTACTGCCGTGACGGAAGGGATTTCCAGGCACATGGGGAAATCATTTGTGAAGCGGATGAGATTCATATGGTGGCTGTATGTGATGGCGTCGGTGGTTCGGTTGAGGGAGAAATTGCGGCCATGGCAGGTGTACAGGCCCTGTCCCATTTTTTAGAACGTAATGAGAAAAGTGATATTTTGCCGGAAAGGCTGTTGGATGATATGCTGGATGAACTAAATGAGAAGGTAGTGTCCTTGCAGAAAAAAATCGGAAGGACAGCTGCGACGGTTTCTATTTTTATGTGGAAGGGAAAGCATTTCTATGCGGCCAATATCGGGGATAGTCCTATTTTCAGGCTTCATAAAAAGAAGCTTGTCAGAATCAGCAGGCCCCATACAATAGCGGAGGAAAAGATAAAAAGGGGGGAGCCGATTACCTTAAAAGACAGGCGAACCCTGTCTGCTTACCTGGGAAAGAGCGGGATCGCCGGCAGTCAGATGCGGTCGTTAGTGCGCGGACACATTGCGCCGGGAGATGTTTTTTGTATATGTACAGATGGTGTGGCCAACGGGATGAATGAAGAAAAATTAAAATCTTATATGAGCCGGTCAGAGGAGAAATGTCTTTCTTCTATGTGGAAGGTTTTGCAGAAAAATAAAGAGAGAGATAATTGCACAGCTATAGTGCTGCGGTTTTCATAGTGGTGTCGAACTCGCAACCGCTTCGCTGGTTGCTCTTTAAAAGCGTGCTGCCTTTATCTTTCCGTTTTTGTATATTTGACGCCATAGGTGATTTACGTCATAATTAAGTGATCAGGTGGATTCCCGTAGCCTGTGTTTAAAGTTTCTGTAAAGGGATGATGTCTGCGCTGAAAAACGAAACAGACATCAGGACTCGGGTTGGGAGATAGAAAAGCTAAAGAGGTAAATCAATGAATGAGAAGTCGTATATAGAAAATAAGGCGCTTTTTGCAGATTGGTCAAAGACGGCAGCAGGTCCCTTGCTGGAGCAGACCACATATCCGTGGGAGATTCTTCCTTTGATATCGGCTTTTATCCTCCGGCTGGGAGAGACTTTGCCGGAGGAAGAATATGAGAAGCGCTCTGACAATATCTGGATTGCCAGGGATGCGAAGGTATTCGATTCTGCCTACATCGGCGGTCCATGCATTATCGGTCACGGGACGGAAGTGCGACATTGCGCTTTCATCAGAGAGAATGCCCTGATCGGAGCAGGCTGTGTGGTGGGAAATTCCACAGAACTGAAAAATGTCATTCTTTTCGATGGGGTAGAGGTACCGCATTATAATTACGTGGGTGATTCTATCCTGGGCTATAAGGCACATATGGGAGCAGGATCCATCACTTCGAATATTAAGGCGGACAGGAAAGATATCGTCATAAGAATGAATATCCCGGGACAGATGCAGGAATGTGAAGACATACAAGAGGCAAAAGCAGCGGAATGCAGATTTTTTGAAAATGCAGACAAAGAAATCAGAATGCAGGACGAGGCAAAGGAAGCTGCAGAAAGTCAGGAAACAGTATATATCGAAACCGGTATGCAAAAGATTGGCGCCATCCTTGGAGATTACGTAGAAATCGGCTGCGGAACAGTCCTGAATCCGGGCAGCATCATCGGTCAGCAGACCAATATCTATCCCCTGAACAGCGTGCGGGGTGTTATACCGGCGAAATCGATCTGTAAATCTGCGGATTGTATAATACCGAAGATTGTATAAGGAGATGGGATGTCTATTATCTGCAATGCATGTCTTTTGGGGAAGCAGCTGGGAAAAATCCTATTTACTCAGGTATGAGAATGCAGGAAGATTCCCGGGGCTTTTGATCTGGGTTTTCCGGATGCAATGAGAAAAAGTGTTTTTTACAAGTAATTTCGGAGGAAATAGATATAATTACATTTAGTTGGCAAGGAAGTCTGTTCGAAAGAGCAGACTTTTCTTTTGCTTATTTTTAAAGCAATTGACAAAGGAGTCTTTTCCGGATAGGAAGAGGTTCCTTTTTAAATGTCAGAAAAAAGTGTTGCTTTTGGTGAAAGGAGTATTTTATGACGATAAAAAGTATGCCGGTTCGTGTGAATCCGATCAGCAATACAACTATGATGGCTCTTTCAGAGGAACTGGATAAAAACTTTGACGAGCTGGTGGAAAACTGCCGTACTTCCGGTCGTATAGATCAGTCGCTTTATCAGAAATATGATGTAAAACGTGGATTACGAGACAAAAATGGTGTCGGAGTTCTTGTAGGTCTTACCGAAATATCAGATGTGAAGGCATTCGTCATGGAGAATGGTGAAAAAAAGCCGGCAGATGGTGTGCTGCGCTACCAGGGCGTGGATGTAAAGGATCTGATCAGGGGAATCGGAGACCGCGGATTTGGCTTTGAAGAGACAGCTTATCTGCTCTTATATGGCCGTTTGCCGGATGAGGAGGAGTTGAAAAGCTTTATCAGAATCCTGTCAGATTTACAGGAAATGTCCGGTCCCTTTCTGCGGGATGTTATTATGAAAGCGTCTGCAGGAAATATTATGAATGGTATGATGCGAAGTATTTTATCGCTGTATTCCTATGATGATGCCGCTGATGATGTATCGGTGGAAAATGTCATGCTGCAGTGTCTGCAGCTGATCGCAAAGCTGCCCATGATCGCCAGTTATTCCTTTCAGGCATTTCAGCATATGAAGCTGGAGAATAATCTCTATATCCGTGTGCCGGATAAAAGCAAATCCATCGCAGAAAATATTCTGGGTATGCTGCGGCCTGACGGCAAATATACACAGCTGGAGGCCAAGGTGCTGGATGTGGCTCTGATCCTGCATGCAGATCATGGTGGCGGAAATAATTCTACTTTTACCAATTATGTGGTGACATCTTCGGGAACAGATACCTATTCTGCGATGGCAGCATCTATTGCATCCCTGAAGGGTCCGAAACATGGCGGCGCCAATCTGAAGGTACTGCAGATGTTTGATAATATAAAGGAAAATGTCTCTGACTGGACAGATGAAGAAACCCTGCGCAGGCATTTGCAGAAAATCCTGGACAAAAAAACTTTTGACGGAAGAGGATTGATCTATGGTATGGGGCATGCTGTCTATACCATATCCGATCCGAGAGAGGTCATTCTTAAGGAATATGCAGAGAGCCTGGCGGAGGAAAAGGGAATGCTGGAAGAATTTCAGCTTTTCTGTAAAGTCGAAGAGATTGCGAAGGAGCTGATCGTGGCCAACAGACGTACCTTCAAGCCGGTATGCGCAAATGTCGATTTTTACAGCGGATTCGTTTATTCAATGCTGAATATCCCCAGAGAAATGTTTACACCGATCTTTGCCATTTCCCGTATGGCAGGCTGGAGCGCCCATCGTCTGGAGGCATTGGTAAATGATGGAAAAATCGTTCGTCCTGCCTGTAAATATGTGGGCCAGTGGATAAATTATACAGAGATGGATCAAAGATGATTGCGACAGCTCCTTTGTATCATGATTATGCATAGGAATCATGTCTTTTTTCTATGTGAAATGTGAGATGATGGTTAGTTTATCAAAACTTTGGTTGTCTTTTCGTGAGAAAGTTGTTAGAATACAGTTAGTTAATTTTAACAAACTAAAAGCATTATACTAGTGTAGCAGATCAAAGAAAGCCAGCGGACTTCCTGAACAATCGGCTATAAGTATAGGAAAGGACATGAAAGACAATGGAATATTTGCAGATTGAAAAAGTAATCGGACGTGAAATCGTAGATTCCCGTGGAAATCCTACAGTTGAGGCTGAGGTTTATCTCGTAGACGGAACAATCGGAAGAGGAGCTGCTCCGAGCGGCGCTTCTACAGGTGAATTCGAGGCGCTGGAGCTTCGTGATGGCGATAAGAGCCGTTTCGGCGGCAAGGGCGTCAGCAAAGCTGTAAATAATGTAAATACAGTGATCAATGATGTTCTGGTAGGTATGGATGCATCTGATATTTATGCCATCGACAAAGCTATGATCGATGCAGACGGAACAGCTGATAAATCAAACCTGGGCGCAAACGCAATCCTGGCAGTTTCTATCGCTGCTTCTAAAGCTGCTGCACAGGCACTGGAAATCCCGCTTTACAAATTCCTCGGCGGAATTCAGGCTACAAACCTTCCGGTTCCTATGATGAACATCCTCAATGGCGGCGCACATGCTTCCAATACAGTAGATACACAGGAATTCATGATCATGCCGGCAGGCGCTCCTACCTTCCGTGAGGGTCTTCGCTGGTGTACAGAAGTATTCCACGCTCTGCAGGCACTTCTGAAAAAAGAAGGCAATACAACAGCAGTAGGTGATGAGGGTGGCTTCGCTCCGAACCTGGTAGATGATGATGACACAATCGCACATATCATGCAGGCTATTAAAGATGCAGGCTATGAGCCGGGCAAGGATTTCGTGATCGCCATGGATGCAGCTTCTTCAGAGTGGAAATCTGAGAAAGGTATCGGTTATTACAAACAGCCGAAGTCCGGTAAAGAGTTTACATCTGATGAGCTGATCGCTCATTGGGAGGCACTTGTAGATAAGTACCCGATCTACTCCATCGAGGATGGTCTGGATGAGGAAGACTGGGAAGGCTGGAAGAAGATGACAGAGAAGCTTGGCGGCAAGGTTCAGCTGGTAGGAGATGATCTCTTCGTTACAAATACATCCCGTCTGTCCAAAGGTATCGAGATGGGCGCAGCAAACTCTATCCTGATCAAATTGAACCAGATTGGTTCAGTTTCTGAGACACTGAATGCAATCAAGATGGCACACAAGGCTGGCTATACAGCAATTTCTTCTCATCGTTCAGGTGAGACAGAGGATACAACCATCGCAGATCTGGCAGTTGCTCTGAATACAAACCAGATCAAGACAGGTGCGCCTAGCCGTTCTGAGCGTGTAGCTAAGTACAACCAGCTCCTTCGTATCGAGGAAGAGCTTGGTGATGCAGCAGTATACGCAGGCTTCAACGCCTTCAACTTCAAAAAATAATCTGGGACAGGGTGGGACAGGGGACGGTCCTTCGTTCCGTCTCATTCTGGGACAGGGACGGTCCTTTGTTCCGTCCCGTTCTAATTAAGGACAGGGGCTGTCGTACGAAATTACAGCCCTTCCAAACGGACAGGAATCTCGTTCAATAAATGAATGGGGTCCTGTCTTTTTTGTGGTTTTTTATATCGCAGTCATTCCTGCGGTAATCTGGGACAGGGGACGTTCCTTCGTTCCATCCCATTCTCCGGGACAGGGGACGTTCCTTCGTTCCATCCCAATCTCTGGGACAAAGGACCGTCCCCCGTTCCGCCCCATTCTCTGGGACAAAGGACCGTCCCCCGTTCCGCCCATAGATAAATCCGCGGAATACTGGACTTTGCGGGAGATTACCGATAAAATAAAAGCAAGTAGCATAAAATATGGAGCCACGAGCATGGCGGGATGTTTCGGGATGCGAAAGAAGTGAAGCTATGCGTAGGGCATCATAACACGTGGAGGGAAGCGTGTACGTAGCGCTTGTCACGGAAGTTTTTCAGGGAAGAGCAGGAGGTTTGTATGGAAAATTTTATGCATAGTATTCCGACCAGGATCGCATTTGGTAAGGGTCAGATTAAAAGACTGAAAGAAATGGCAAAGGTCGGTAAAAAAGCATTGCTTGTATATGGCGGCGGCAGTATTAAAAAAATCGGTATTTATGATGCTGCTATGGAAATCATGAAAGAAAACGGAATCGAGGTTTTTGAGCTTTCCGGTGTAGAACCGAATCCGCGTATTGAGTCCGTACGGAAGGGCGCGGAAATCTGTAAGGCAAATGGTGTAGACATGGTGCTGGCCATCGGCGGCGGCAGTGTCATCGACTGTGCAAAGGTAGTTGCAGGCGCAGCCCTTTATGAGGGGGATGCCTGGGATCTGGTCATCAATCCGCGCGTGATCAAAGGCGCATTGCCTATTTTTACAGTATTGACACTGTCTGCAACAGGTTCCGAGATGGACAAATTCGCCGTAATCTCTGATATGAGTAAAAATGAGAAATGGGGCACGGGATCCCGCTTCTTTAACCCGACACTTTCCATCTGTGATCCGGAATATACTTACTCTGTGTCTGCAAAGCAGACCGCGGCAGGCACAGCAGATATGATGAGTCATACACTGGAGAATTACTTTACAAATGTGAAGGGGGCAGATCTGCAGGCGCGTTTCTGTGAGGGTTTGCTGAAAACCTGTATTAAATACGGTCCGATGGCAATCGCAGAGCCGGATAATTATGATGCGCGCGCAAATCTAATGTGGGCTTCCAGTAATGCGATCAACGGTATTTTAAGCGAAGGTGCAGATGTCGCATGGTGCGTTCATCCGATGGAGCATGAGCTTTCTGCATTTTATGATATCACTCATGGTGAAGGTTTGGCTATTCTGACACCGCATTGGATGGAGCATGTTCTTTCTGAGGCAACCGTAGAGAAATTCGCAGAGTATGGTGTGAATGTATGGGGGCTTGATAAAAATGAGGATCCGATGACGATTGCAAAGAAAGCCATTGCAGCTACACGTGATTTCTTTGTCAGCGATCTGAAGATTCCGGCTACATTACGTGAGGTGGGTATCACAGACGAGAAGAATTTCGACGTAATGGCAGAAAAAGCATCCAAACAGTGCAAGTATGCTTATGTACCGCTTAGCAAGGAGGATGTCATCGCCATCTACCGCGCAGCCCTTTGAGTCTGCAGGAGGTTTCCTATTGCAGAATTTCCGCAGCAAGAGCTTTACTGCGTATGCAGAAATGCCCAGGGCGTTTTTGCATAAATAAGGTCGCAGGCTTTCTCCCTTTGCCGGGGTAGTCAAATAAAAAGAAGGTATTGTCATAATAAAGTACTTCGGGTTTGAAGGCAGTGACAATGCCTTCTTTTATTTTTGCTAAAAAAATTTAAATATCGAAAATGAGGTATATATTTACATTGTTTTATGAAAATAAACGTATTATAATGGCAATAGAATGAATTTTTTGTTTAATTTGCATATGGACTAGATTTGAAAGGGGAAAACAAATGAAAAAAATAGAAGCATCTGCATGGAAATCTGATATGCCGGTTTTTCGCGAAATCGCAACTGAGTATTATAACGGAACTTTGCCGAAAAACCAGTACAAGGGCAAATCAGGACGTTTTGGTTCTTATGCGCAGAAAGCCCCGGGAAAGAGCATGCTGCGTCTGCGTATGACAGCAGGACAGATGACCAAGGAAAAAATGGCATTTGTCGCAGCTATGCTGAAGGAATATGATGTAGATAAATTACACTTTACTACCTGTCAGGCTGTACAGCTCCATAACCTGGACCTGAATCCGGTGTGCGAGATTATGGAGAAGGCACTGGATGCAGGAATCGTTACCGTCGGTGGCGGCGGAGATTTTCCGAGAAATACCATGTGTTCTCCTTTGTCCGGTGTAGAGAAAGAGGAATATTTCAATGTATTACCATACGCTAAGGCTGTCGGTGAGTTTGCGATGAACTTCATCAATCTGCCTAAGCTGCCTCGTAAATATAAAATCACCTTTAGCAACTCACCGAAAAATATCACCCATGCGACCATTCATGACCTGGGCTTTGTAGCCAGACCGGATGGCACCTTTGACGTATATAGTGCCGGCGGTATGGGACCGAATCCGAAGGTGGGCGTTGTGGTGGCAGAAGGCGTACAGCCGGAGAAGATTCTCTATTATGTAGAGGCTATGAGAAGAACCTTCCTGAAATACGGCATCTATGATCCGCGTTCCAAAGCGCGTACCAGATATATGCAGGATACCTGTGGCGGTCCGGAAGGCTATAAGAAAGCATTCCTGGAGGTTTTTGATGAAGTGATCGCAGAGGGTGAGAACCTGGATATTGCGCCGGAAGATATCGCAGCCGATCTGCAGCCTTGTACAAAGGCAGCTGACGGTGAGCTGAACGTGGCTGATTATAATGGATTTGTTTATGAGCAGAAGCAGGCCGGTCTCTATGCTGTGAAATGGCATCCGATCGGTGGCTGTCCGGTGCCGGCAGAGTTCTGTGCGATGAACGATCTGCTGCAGGGTATGGACGATGTAGAGGTTCGTATTTCTCCGGATGAAAGTGCTTATATCATTAACCTGACAGCAAATGAGGTAAAGACTGTACTTGCGGCTATGGAGAATATGGATGTAGCCAGAACCTTGTTCGAGACTTCCGTAGCCTGCATCGGCGGTACCATTTGCCAGCAGGGTCTGCGTGATTCTCAGGGCGCGGTTCGTGAGTGCATCGAGGCAGTCAGAGCAGCAGGAGTCGCTGCGAATGCATTGCCGAGAGTTCGTTTCTCAGGATGTCCGTCCTCCTGTTCAGCCCATCATATCGGTGCATTGGCTTTCCGTGGAGCAGCTATCAAAGGACAGCCGGCATTTATGGTTTATGCATATGGTGATGATGAACAGAGTAAAGAGACCTTTGCTAAAGAAATGGGCGCTATGCTGCAGAGCGAGATTCCGAACTTCCTTATTAAATTGGGACAGACAGTAGAGGCAGCAGGCCTTTCCTTTGATGAGTGGTATAAAGATAACGCAGCAGCAATGGAAGAGATTATTAAGGAATATTTGCCAAAATGATGAAAAAACAGGACACCCGAAATACGAAGAGAGCAGGTAAGGGCTGGCAGAGAAGCGCAGCATGGCCGAGGAAAATATTTGGCAGAAGGGCTTCTGTAAATGAGGAAGCGGATGCATCACCGGAGGATGGTGAAGTGATTTCTGCGCCGGAAAAGAATGTTACTGCGGATGTGCCGGAAGAGAATATTTCTACAGAGATACCTGTAAAGAATGCTACTGCGGATCTGCCGGAGGAGAAGGATTCTGCAGATATTTCTGTAGAGGAAGATTTTACTGCTAATTCCGAAGAAATGAATCTTTCTGCAGATACAACGGAAGAAGAGCTCTTTATCGATACAGAGGAGGAGCTTTCAGGCGATTTCTTCGATGAGGATGAGTCTGTGAAGAAAAAAAAGAAAGCTGCGATTTTGGCAGAAACGGCAGAGATTGCAGGCATGATGGCAGCAACTGCTGATGTAACATCGGAAGAGAATGCTGCTTCAGAGGCAGAGGATATTGACACAGAAGCGGATATCACATCGGAGACAGATGCTGTATCGGAGGAGAATACTGATCCGGCAGCTGATGTTGTGTCGGAAGAAGATTTTATTTCAGAAAAAAATGCTGCAGAGGAGATGCTTTCGGAAGATGCGGAAGCGGAAGCTGAGCAGTCCGTAGAAGCTTTGAAGAAAAAATATAAGGATCTTTATGCGGAAGAAGTCGGTCAGGAGATTGACGAGGACGAGGCCTGCGAGGATTCAGAAGAGGATGAAGCCTACGAAGACAGTGATGATGACGGCGAAGAAGGCGAGGACAGATCGTCTTCTGCGCGCACCTCTGTTTATGTGAAATATAATAAAAAGCCGAAAAAAGCGAAAAAGAAAACATATAAACAGAAAAAAGAAAAGCCGGTCAAAAAATCTAAACAGAAGAGGAGGGATTATGCTATGCTGAAAGACTTTGTGAAAACAGAACGTCCGGACAAACCGGTCCTGAAAGTACAATTAAAAGAGCAGCAGGCGATACTTGCTGCTAATCAGATGAAGATTAAAGATGCAAAACTCCCTGTCATGGTGATTTTTGAGGGATGGGGCGCAGCAGGCAAGGGCAGTGTCATCGGTAATGTCATAAACAATATTGATCCGCGTTTCTTCCAGGTGGCAACCATGGATTCCGCACCGACAGAGGAGGAGAGCAGAAAGCCATTCCTCTACAGATACATGGTAGAAATTCCGGAAGCAGGTAAATTTAAATTCTTTGATACCTGCTGGATGGGTGAGGTTACTACCGGCATGCTGAAGGGACACATGTCTGAGGCTGATTATGAAAAACGAATTAACAGCATTAATACAGCAGAACGTCAGCTGACGGACAATGGTTATCTGGTAGTGAAATTCTTCTTCCAGATCAGTCAGAAGCAGCAGAAGAAACGTCTGAAAGAGCTGATGGAGAATCAGGATACCGAGTGGCGCGTAAATACAGATGATCTCTGGGAGAATCGTCATTATGACAAATGTCAGGATGTTTATGAACGTTATCTGAATGATACGAACAGAGCTGCTTCTCCCTGGTATATCATTGATGCGGCGAATAAGAAATGGGCGGAGCTGCAGGTGCTGAGCTTCCTGAATCAGAGTATTGATACGGCCCTGAAGAATCATGCACTGGCTGCACCAATCCGTCAGAATCCTTTCCCGCTGGTAAAAATGCCATTGCTTGCGGACGTTGATATTGACAAAGAAATTTCTGATGAAGAGTATAAAGAGAAACTGAGCGCATTGCAGAGTGAGCTTCGCGCATTGCATTATAAACTCTACAGAAGGAAAATTCCGGTAATCATTGCCTATGAAGGCTGGGATGCAGCAGGCAAGGGCGGTAATATCAAGCGTATTGCAGAGGCTTTGGATCCTCGTGGCTACATCGTACATCCGATTGCCAGCCCGGAACGTCAGGAGAAAGCTCGTCTTCATCTTTGGAGATTCTGGAACCGTCTGCCAAAGACCGGACATATTGCAATTTTCGACAGAACGTGGTATGGTCGTGTAATGGTTGAAAGACTGGAAGGTTTCTGCAGCGAAAATGACTGGCAGAGAGCTTACAACGAGATTAATGAGTTTGAAAAAGAGCTTGCCGACTGGGGCGCAGTAGTCATTAAGTTCTGGGTACACATTGACAGCGATACACAGCTGGCACGTTTCACAGACAGACAGAATACCCCGGGTAAAGAGTGGAAGATTACAGAAGAAGACTGGCGGAATCGAGACAAATGGGATCTGTATGAAGGCGCTATCAATGACATGCTTCAGAAGACCAGTACGAAATTTGCACCATGGTATATCCTGGAATCTGTAGATAAAAAATATGCTCGAATCAAAGCCCTTCAGATCGTGGTGGACACATTAAAAAAGGCTTGTGATGAGGATGATTAAAGCGCAGCTCCTGCGAAGGAATCATTTCAAACGATAAGAAATACACGATACGTGTAATGGTAAAATCCCGGTCAGAACTACCTGGCCGGGACTTTTTCATGGCTTGCAGAACCGAAAAAAATCTAAATCTGGTAAAGGCGGAAAAATGAAATTAAATTTTAATCTAAAACCGAATAAAAAGAAAATAATCAGCACAGCCATATTTCTGGCTATGGCACTGGTGCTGACGCTCATTGCCTGGGCGCCGCCCTATGCAATGCTTTTATTTGGTCTCCTGTTTTACCTGGCGTTAAGCATAAAAATGGAATTAGGCACGAAGGCCTCTCTGATCGCAATACCGATCATGTTTATCCTTGGCAGCCTTTTTTCTACAGTGATGGTACAGAGGATTATTCTGGATCTCTCACGTTTTACGAGAATCTCCGTAGGGTATTTCATCTTGAATGTGCTTTGCTGTCTTCTTATATATGTATTTGTATTTTTGATTCTGGCAAGACCGAGTTTAACCTGTTTTATCGTGCATCTTTTTCTGACGGCTTTGGCGCTGCTGAATAATGTCGTTTACCAGTTCCGTGAGGATGAGCTTTATCCGGGATCACTGATGCGTATCAGCGCTTTAAATGCCAGAACGGAAGGCTATGAGATTGTGCTGAAGGAGCGTATGATCTGGGGAATCCTGGGTGCAGTGGTATTTTTTACGCTTTTGCGTCAATGTCAGCTGCTATATGCTTCCTATTGGCGTCAGAGGGTGGTCGCTGCTGTGGTGACTATTATTCTGGCAGTTACGCTGACCTATTTCCTGCATGACATCAGCATGGAAACCTGGAGAGAAAAGGGCAGTTATCAGAACGGTTATGTGATGAATTTCTTTCTGGGCATCAGGGATCAGCAGATGATTCATAAACCTTCGGGATATTCAGTGGACAGTGTAGATCAAATGGAAGCTGATTACCTGGAAGAAGCGAAGACGCAGAATACGACAGCCTCCGATGATGAAAAGCCGGTGATTATTACAATCATGAGTGAAGCCTTTACAGACTTCGGTAATCTGGGAGAGCTGGCGACAAATCAGGAGGTAATGCCTTTCTTTGAATCTCTGCAGGAGAATACCACGCGAGGTTATGCACTCTCATCTGTATTTGGCGCGAAGACACCTAACTCTGAGTGGGAATATATGACAGGAAATACGATGGCCTTCTTGCCATCCGGTTCCGTGGCTTTCCAGCAGTTTATCAGTGAGAATCCATCTTCCATGGTGGCTAGCCTGAAGGAACAGGATTATACCTGCGTGGCCATGCATCCCTATTATTCCGGTGGTTTTAGCCGTACCACCAATTATACGAATCTGGGCTTTGATGAAAAGTATTTCTTGGAGCGATTTGATTACGAGAATTACAGCAAAACAATTCGTGGTTATGTGTCGGATGAGACGTTGGTGGATCAGATCATCGAGCGCTATGAGGAGACGGGGGATGATGAGAATCTGTATATTCATGCGGTGACCATGCAGAATCACAGACCTTATTACGGATACTATTCTGCTTTACGAAATGCGAACGGTACTGTTGTGCGGACCGAAGGTGTGCAGTATGAGGATGTGAATAATTATTTGTCCTTGCTGCATGAAAGTGATAAGGCGCTGGAAAAATTGATCACTTATTTCGAGAATCAGGACCGTAAGGTGGAAATCGTATTGTTCGGTGATCATAGTCCGAGTCTGAATAATGAATTTTATGCAACACTCAATGGTGTGGGACTTTCCGGGCTGACCATGGATGAGCTGGAGGATCTCTATAAAGTGCCATTTATCATCTGGACAAATTACGATACGGAAGAAGAATATATAGAGTGTACCAGCCTGAATTATTTGTCTACACTGGCAATGGAGAAATCAGGACTGCAGCTGACGGCCTATCAGTATTTCCTGAAGGATATGATGGAGGTTGTCCCGGCACTTAATTCCAGAGGTTATTATTCTGTAGAGGACGGTCGCTTCAAATATATTTCGGAAGCTGAAGGAGAGGAAGCTGAATGGCTCAACCGATACCAACAGCTCCAGTACAATAATATGTTTGATGAAAAGAATTCAAATGCAGATGTCTTCCCGAGGGCATCAGAATAAGAAAAAGCCACTAAAGGGGCTGTCACATTATACATCGTTTTCGAATAAATATAGAAATAAATCCCGCTTGCTCCGACGAGGCTTGCATTAGCTCACCTCACAAGTCGCGGCTTCGGGATTTTTTCTATATTTTATTCACTGAAAGGTATACTGCGACAGCCCCCTTTGTTAAATGTAGTTGAAAGAAAAAGAGGATGTTCAACGCATGGAATTAGGAGAGTGCCTCAATAAAGGTGCTGATATCCACGCGCAGGATATAATCCATACCGACCAGCGGATAGTAGCGGTAGGCGTAGGCTGCTGATTCAAAAAGCAGGTACATATCATTGCCGTCCAGACAGATCTGTTCAAGCATACGCGGGTAAGTTCCGGTGAAGAGAACATTGTCGCTGTTAAATACAGAAACGATGTCATCTGTCTGTGCGTGGACAAAAATCTCAGAAGGTACGCAGCCCCAGGATTCGGATTCGAACTGGTAGTCATCGTTCATGGCCAACCCCTGGATCTTATCCTCAATTATGGTGACACTGTCCGGCCGGGCAATTTCTTTATAAGTCTGGCTGACAGTGGTAGTGACAGGCGTGGAAGCCAGTGTGCCGTCTTCGTTAATGCCATAGCGATAAATTGCGCCGGTATTTTTTCTTGAGAAAAGTCCCACATAGATACATTTATCGTAATAACAAATAAAGGAAGCACTTTGCAGAGTTACGATCGGGTACTCGTAAAGATATGCGATCGGTTCCTTTGCGTCAATGTCATAATTGATCAGGTAGCTGACCGGTATGGCTGCGATACTGGCAATGCCGGAGCTGCCGCTGCTGATCCAAAGCATATCATTCAAGGGATCATAGGCAATGCCGCCTGCATGCGGTGTTCCCTGAAGCACAATTTCTTTTAAGAATTCGCCGGTCGTTTTGTCAATAACCAGCAATACGGAATTATGCTTTCCCACATGGCAATAGCCGCTGATAATGATGTAGTTCGGTGTGACAGCCATTCCCTGCGGGGTCATAGATTTACAGGTGGCCTTTTTTGTAGTGCCGTCCTCTGTAGTTCGTAAGGTTCGGACACTGTCCAGGCCCGGAATCACATAGGCATTCGGCAGACTGCTGAGATCGGATTGGCTAAAAACGGCTTTTTTTAATGCGGGATACATGGTCAGGGCACGTTTCAGCGATTTCGTATCGTTATGCAAAACCGGCTCGGTGCTGGTTGTTTTCGAATGGACATGGCCTTCTGTTTTACCGCGGTAAATAACCGCATAGCTTATATAGGCGCCGACAAGTAAGGCAATGATGAGAACAACCGAAAGAATCCGGAAGAGGATCGGATGCCTGGCTTTATGTTCTTTTCTTTTTTCTTTTCGCTTCTGTAAAAATTTTTTCATCTGGTTAGTAGCTCCAAAAACCCAAAAATCATTTTTATTTTAGCATAAATTCATAAAAGAGAAAAAGAAAATTTGTGGAAAGATATAAATCAGTGGGACGGGGGACGGTCCTTTGTCCCGCTCCGAGGACAAAGG
>R14__coassemble_170_pt1 | contig 55425 bp, 45 predicted proteins | sample R14__metabat2_high_PE_005 | metagenome-assembled genome bin R14 | reverse complement strand
CTCCCATAGTCAAAGCTGTCAGCTATAGAGACGAGTAGCTTTCCCCTGAAGCTTCTTCCTCTTGCACTCCTAAACTTGCCAAAAAAGGGCTGCCGCTTTCGCGACAGCCCTTATATTATGCAGTCATATAACCACGATTTTCGCTATTACATGCATTAATTCATATGAAATTTAATGAATAACCTCTCAGTATATTTAAATCCGAATTTCCTAAAAAATCAGAATATCCGGCAGTAAATTCCTATAGAGCAGATTCACCTTTTTCAAATCAAATTATTTTGCAGCTTTAGCAGCTTTGATAGCCTCGATCAGGAGTGGTGTAACTTTGAAGAGGTCACCACAAATACCGTAATCAGCAATCTCGAAGATAGGAGCAGCATCGTTCTTGTTTACAGCGATGATGCACTCAGACTCCTGCATACCAGCTTTGTGCTGGATAGCACCGGAGATACCCAGAGCAACGTAGATCTTTGGATGTACAGTTTTACCTGTCTGTCCTACCTGATGATCAGCGGAAAGCCATCCACTATCAACAGCAGCACGAGAACCACCAACTACACCACCGAGAACCTCTGCGAGCTCCTCAGCAAGTTTGATACCTGTCTCAACGTCAGCAGCGATACCACGACCAACAGATACGATATAATCAGCACCAACAAGGTCAACAAGCTTCTTAGCAGCTTTAACAACCTCAAGTACCTCAGACTTGATGTCTTCGTCAGCCAGCTCGAATGCAGGTTTAACGATCTCTACTGCATCAGCTTTAGCCTGATCAAACTCAGCTTTCTTCAGAACGCCAGGTCTAACTGTAGCCATTGCAGGACGGAAACGTGGGATAAAGATAGTAGCCATCAGGTTACCACCGAATGCAGGACGAGTCATCTTCAGGTCCTTAGCTGTGTCATGAGGCTTTCTCAAAACAACTGCTTTGCTTGTTCCAACGATTCTGTTCTCCGGCAGAGTAGAGCTCTTGCGCAGGAAATCCTGGTAGATGTCAAGGTTTACATCAAGGTGTGTACAGTCAGCGCAAAGTCCTGTGTGAAGACGAGCTGCACAACGAGGTCCAAGGTCACGACCGATGTTTGTAGCACCAATCAGGAATACTTCAGGTTTCATATCTGCGATAACGTCACAGATAACTTTTGTATAAGCGTCTGTATTGTAGATGCCCAGTCTTGGGTCATTACATACGATAACTTTATCAGCGCCGTATCCGCCAAGCTCAGCTGCAAGTGCGTCTACATTGTCGCCCAGAAGAAGTCCGCAAAGGTCAACGCCGAGCTCGTCAGCAAGTTTACGTCCTTCAGAAATAAGCTCAAGATCTGTAGGCATCAGTTTGCCTTCTCTCTGCTCACAGAATACCCATACATCTTTAAAAGCAGCAATGTTACTGCTATCGAAATTCTTCATCTTCTTAAATCCCCTTTCTTAGATGTAATGCTTCTCAGCCAGGATTCCAGCAAGTTTATCTGCTGTCTCTTTGCCGTTGCCCTCAAGCATCTGTCCGGCACCCTTCTGTGGTGGTGTGAAGGATGTCAGAATGTTTGTAGGAGATCCAGCAAGACCGATTGTGTTCAGGTCGATGAGTGGGTTGTCTTTCAGAGTATTGTAGTCAAATACAACCATCTCTTTGCTGTATGTCTCATAGATACCTTTCACGTTCATGTAACGTGGCTGGTTCAGCTCTTTGATACATGTGATCAGACATGGAGTCTGAACTTTGATTGTCATATATCCATCTTCAAGAGCACGTTTAACGATAACGTCTTTACCCTCTTTCTTGATTTCCTCAGCGTATGTAACCTGTGGAAGACCAAGTTTCTCAGCGATCTGTGGTCCAACCTGAGCTGTATCACCATCGATAGCCTGACGTCCGCACATAACGATGTCATCATCTTCGATTCCAAGGTGATCTACTGCTGCAGCAAGGATCTGAGATGTAGCATATGTATCGGAACCACCGAATTCACGGCCGGATACGAGGACAGCTTTATCAACGCCACGTGCCATGATCTCACGAAGCATACCTTCTGCTGGCGGAGGTCCCATTGTTACTACAACAACTTCGCAACCTGTCTGATCTTTCAGAGTCAAGGCTGCCTCTACTGCGTTAAGGTCGTCCGGGTTAGTAATTGTCTGCATGGAAGCTCTGTTCAGAGTTCCGTCTGGATTTGTTGCAATTTTACCGGAGGTATCTGGTACCTGTTTTACACAAACTATAATCTTCATAATTTAGATTTCCCCTCCTTATTATCTTAAAACGTTACCGGAAATAACTACGCGCTGGATCTCAGATGTTCCTTCATAGATCTCTGTGATCTTAGCATCACGCATCATACGCTCTACTGGGTAATCACGTGTATATCCGTATCCACCACAAAGCTGAACTGCCTCTGTAGTTGTCTTCATAGCAAACTCAGAACAGAACAATTTAGCTGTAGCAGCTTCCAGAGTATAACGAGCACCGCTCATCTTTGTCAGAGCAGCTTTGTATGTAAGAAGCTGACCAGCCTCTACACCTACATGCATGTCAGCAAACTTGAATGCGTTAGCCTGGAATGCAGAAATAGGACGTCCGAACTGAACACGGCTCTTAGCAAAGTCCATAGCCTCTGCCATAGCACCCTGTGCAATACCGATAGCCTGTGCAGCGATACCAATACGTCCGCCATCCAGAGTATTCATAGCGATGTTGAAACCTTTTCCTTCAACGCCAAGCAGGTTCTCCTTCGGAACGATACAGTCTGTGAATACGATCTCAGCTGTAGGTGATCCGTGGATACCCATCTTAACTTCGTGTTTACCTACGGAGAATCCTGGGAAGGAGCTCTCTACGATAAATGCAGAAATTCCTTTTGTTCCCTTAGAAGGATCTGTCATAGCGAAAACTACGAGTACGTCTGCAACGTAACCATTTGTAATAAAGATTTTGGAACCATTCAGCACGTAGTGGTCATCAACCAGCTCAGCTGTTGTTGTTCCTTTAGATGCATCAGATCCAGCGTTTGGCTCTGTCAGACAGAAAGCGCCAACTTTCTTTCCTTCTGTCAGCATACGCAGATATTTCTGTTTCTGATCTTCTGTACCGAAGTTCAGGATTGGTCCACAGCAAAGTCCATTATGTGTAGCAACGATATCACCTGTTGCAGCACAAGCTTTGGACAGCTCCTCGATTGCGATAGCACTGGAGAGATCATCTCCGCCAGCTCCGCCGTACTCTTTTGGTACGATCAAGCCCATAACACCGAGGTCAAAGAGCTTGTCGATGTTCTCTGCTGGGTACTTTGTCAGTTCGTCAGTCTCAGCAGCGATTGGCTTTACCTCGTTCTCAGTAAAGTCACGTACCATCTTGCGGACCAGCTCCTGTTCACGGGATAACTTAAGTTCCATATCAATACCTCCTTAAATATTATGATTGATTAATCCTTTTCATGGGGCGGATTAACCCATATCATTGATACCTGAACCCTCACGCTATATCTAAAAACTCCGCACATTTTTCATAATAGCCATCACAAAAAACGCACAAAAATATCTAGCAAGCGTTCATATTTATCTTACTATAAATATTTTTCATTTGCAATCACAAGCGTGGAAAAATCGAAATTTTATTACAATCTTTTTACAAGAATCAATCCTATTATTTTTGGCAATACATATAATTGTATTGGTTAATTTTTGGTAACTTTTTTCATTTCTATTGCAAACCACTGAAAAATGAGTAGTTTTTGCACCTGGCTTATGAATAAAGAAGCAGAAAACATCCCGACCATAGCGGAACGTTTCCTGCCTTTTAAACAGGGCAGCAGCCCTTTCTGATTCTATTTTATGATTCCTGTCCCTGGCTCCAGAAGTCCACAGGCTCGTAATCCTGCAGCGGCGCCAGAAACCCCTTCTCCTGTAATAATTCCTGAATGCGGTCCAGCGTTGCTTCACTATCCGCTGTCACGGTATGATAATGATAGCCCGCCGTAATATTTTTCAAGAGGGAAGACTGTCCGTTCCGAATCTGCTGCATGTACTGGGCGATCTCCCAGCGGGTTTTCAGATTCAGCTCACCACGTACCACACCGTAAACCTTATGATAAACAAAAACATCCTCGACGATACCGCCCATATCTACGATCAGCTGCAGCTCTTCCTCTGTCTCTGTATCCTTATGAATTGTTTTGAACACGCGGGTCGCTGTAGAATTCATCTCCAGCAGATAGCCTCTGTTCGTGGAATAAATATTTATACCATTGGCACGAATCAGTGCAATATCCTGTACGATGACCTGCCGGCTGACATGAAGCTGCTTCGCAAATGTACCGCCGGAAACCGGTTTGTTGCTCGTTTTCAGAATCTGCAGAATTCGTGTCCTCCTCTCATCACCATTCATCGCCATACCTTCTTCTACTCTTTTCATCCCTGCTGCCGGAGAAATCCTCTTCCTTGTCATCTATAAGAGTCAATATCCAAGAACACCTCAGGCCTTATTACCGTAACCCAACCGGACACAAAACGCTCTCCTGCTGACACCAAAGGCGTGCCTGGCGCAGTTTAATTTTATCTGTAACCCCGGCTATGCAAAAGCTTCCTGATAAGAAATATCCTCTGAATTCTACATTTGGCCAGCTTCTGTACCGTAGCCGGATTCCGCTCTCCCCTATAGCAAAAGAGATATATCACCTTCGGAGTTATTATATACAAATTCGAAACGCAAGTAAAGCGAACATTCGTATTCACTTTTTCTCTTTATATGGAATCTCGCTAAAATATACCTTTTTATATAGTAACTATATCTATCGTATCTATAAACGTGGTTATGTTCGAATAGTAACTTTTCTTATAGTATGTTTATAGAGGTGACTACTATGGAAAAAGAAATTTTTACACCAAATGTTTATGGAAGTGTCAAAATGAATATCCGGAAATACATGGACGCCAAAGATATCAAACGCGGTTACCTGGCTCGAAAGGTCGGATGTCGCTATGAGACGATCGACCGCTGGTATAAGGGAGAGCTGGACCGAATCGATGCAGATGTCCTCGCCAGGGTTTGCTATGTATTGGATGTCACACCGGGAGATATCCTGGAATATACCATCCTCGAACCGGAAAAATAAGCCACAGCACCCAGGATTCAGCATAATTACAGGCATATATTATACCGACACCAATGCAATGATTTCATTTGCGCATAAACGGCTGCTTCTCGCAGCAAATAGAAAAAGAGCCATCGCCCGAAAGCGTTGGCTCTTTTTCTGTCTATACATTTATCGCAGCCTTCAGAAGCATCTCTCCCTGCTGCAAAGCCTCGCATTCCGATCTATCGTCCTACATCTTCGCAGCGCAATACCGCATCTACGATCTCCAGCGGATGCTTGACCCGTACCGTGGAATGATCCAGCTCGCCCGGCATGCCATAGCCATAATCGCAGCCGATAAAAGGTGCACCGATGGCTTCCGCTGCCGAATAATCACTGTAGCGGTCGCCCACCACGATAAAATGCGGCTTCTTCTGCTTGCTACTGCTGCCGGACTTTGTCACGAGAACATCCTCTTTCATGTACATGTCGCAGCTTTCCTGCATGTCAGCCTTTTCGCTTTTCCTTATCATACCGTGATCCGCAAAGCTTCGCTTTCCTGCTGCCTCACTATCTGCAGCTTTCCGTTTCACAGGCGCCTTGGACAGGGCTTTCGGGAAATCCGCAGCGATCTGCTTCATGATCTCACCCTTGGGGATGTTTTGGTAGCTTTCACACTCAAAGTAGGCGGCAAACCATTCTTCCATGCCGAACTGCTTCCATTGATTTTCAGCATAAGAAACACCACAGTTACTGAGAATAGCCATGGTATAGCCTGCTTTTTTCAAGCGTGTCAGCATTTCTTTTACACCATCATACCATCTGGCCATATGCGCCTGCAGATTTTCCTGCATAAAATCGCCAACCATTTTGCCGGCCTTCATGCGTTCATCCATGGGCAGCTGCGGCATAAAATCCTGCCACATCTCCTGCACATTCATACCCAGCCAGCTGCTGATCTTCCGATCCGAAGGCATGTCCAGCTCATAGCCGCAATCCTCGCGCAGATAGCGCACCACCTTCTCGATAGCCGGCTTATAAATGTACATCGTTTCATGCAGAGTACCGTCATAATCAAAGATCAAAATCGGCTTCTGCCGCTTTTCCCGGACAGCATCATCCGACCGGTCATAAAAATAATATCTTCTCATTACATCAATTTGATCAGGTTTACCATCTCAATTGCAGAAAGTGCGCAGTCATAACCTTTGTTTCCGGCTTTGCTTCCTGCACGTGCGATGGCCTGGTCGATATTCTCTGTGGTTACTACACCGAAAAGTGTCGGAACACCTGTGGAAAGAGCAACCTGCGCTGTTCCCTTGGAAACCTCGTTGCAAACGTAGTCATAGTGAGATGTCTGTCCGCGGATAACGCATCCAAGGCAAATAACTGCATCATATTTTCCGGACTGAGCCATCTTCTGTGCGATGGTCGGAATCTCAAATGCGCCCGGAACCCATGCAGCTGTGATATTCTCAGCCTCCACACCGTGACGAACCAGTCCGTCTACAGCGCCGCCCAGCAGTTTGTTTACGATGATCTCGTTAAATCTGGCTGCAACGATACCTACCTTCATTCCTTCCGGTGCTACTACTTTTCCCTCAAGCAAATTAATGTTATTCATGATTTTTCTCCTTTTCTTTTTGAGATTATATTTTTTGAATTATAGTCCTTGTTTCTTTGTGCACTTATTTTCAAGTCTCGCTCCTGCGAGACTTGGCGCCGGATTCGGGGTGCGGTCGACAAGTGGACGACCCTGCGTAAGCAGGAGCACCGACCGAAGTGGCAGCTGAGACCAGCTTCAGCTGACATCTGCCTTTCCGGATTCGCTGCCTTCTACTCCCGTTCCGGAGAAAACTGATGCCTGTTGAAGTATCCTTCGTTACCATCTTTCTCTCCGGCCGCTTCGCAGCTTTCGGTAAATATTATCCCGTCCTTAGTCGACTTTGATCTCGTTAAAGATATGACCCATCTTTGTCTTTTTGGTCTTCATGTAGCGGCGATCATACTCCTGCGGCGGAATCTCGATCGGCACACGCTCTACGATCTTCAGATCAAAATCACCCAGGCCGTAAACCTTATCCGGGTTGTTTGTCAAAAGACGAAGGGATTTGGCTCCCAGGTCACGAAGGATCTGTGCGCCAACCCAGTACTCACGAAGATCCGGTGCAAAGCCAAGCTTCACATTTGCTTCTACAGTATCGTAACCCTGCTCCTGCAGCGCATAGGCTTTGATCTTATTGATCAGACCGATGCCTCGGCCTTCCTGTCTCATGTAAAGCAGGATTCCGCGGCCTTCTTTTTCGATCATCTCCATAGCTGTCTGCAGCTGTAAGCCGCAGTCGCATCGCATGGAACCAAAGGTATCGCCCGTCAAACACTCAGAGTGTACACGGCAAAGCACATTCTCGCCATCACCGATATCGCCCTTAACCAGGGCTACGTGATGTTCTCCTGTGATGTCATTGATGAAGCCATACATTGTAAACTGGCCGTATTTGGTCGGCATCTTTGCGACAGCCTCTCTGACCACGTGACTTTCCTTTACACGCAGATAATCCTGCAGCTCTTTAATCGTAATAAAGGTCAGATTATGCTCCTTAGCCAGCTCCCAGAGCTTAGGTGTTCTCATCATGGTGCCGTCCGCATCCATGATCTCACAGCAAACACCACACTCAGTCAGACCAGCCAGACGAAGCAAATCTGTGGTAGCCTCTGTATGACCGTTACGCACCAGCACTCCGCCGTATTTGGCGATCAGCGGGAATACATGTCCCGGACGGCGCAGCTCACCGGGTTTGGTCGTCGGATCTGCACATTTGCGCATTGTATAGCCGCGCTCCTCTGCAGAAATACCGGTTGTCGTATCCATATGATCCACAGAAACAGTGAAGGCTGTCTCATGATTATCTGTATTCTCTGTTACCATCGGCGGCAGTCCCAGTCTGGAAGCCACCTCAATGCTCATCGGTGTACAGATCAGGCCCTTACCATAGGTTGCCATGAAATTGATATTCTCTCTGGTAGCAAATTCTGCCGCGCAGATGAAATCTCCCTCGTTCTCACGATCCGGATCATCTGTCACCAGAATGACCTTGCCGGCTTTCAGATCCGCAATGGCCTCCTCAATGGTATTGTATTTGTAATTTGTTTCTTCCATAACTATCTTTTCCTCTCCAGCTTTTATTTCTAACCGTCCTTACATCCCTGTATGCAAAAGCTTTCAGTCCGGCAGCATTCGGCTTCCGGGTATTTTGCGCATGCAGGCGCTTTCACGGTTATATTCTTTGTAAAGCGGACATTCGCAATCCGCTTCGCTATTTGCTCATGAACGCAGACCGCTTTGCGGCTTGCGAGGAGGGGCTTAACCCTTCCTGACACAAGCCTCCTCCGTAACCCCGCCCAGGTCTCTGCAGCTTACACCATTGGCGTGCTTTAGCGTAGGCGGAGGATTCTGTTCTGCGTTCAAAATCCCATCTCTGCCAGGTATTCCAGTGTCAGCCCGGAGCTCTTGGGCTCCTCCTTTGCCGGTGCGGAAAGCCCCAGAAGCTTCTCCACATATTTACCCACCACATCATTTTCCAGATTCACGATATCGCCGGCACTCTTTTTCAAAAGTGTCGTCTCCTCTCCGGTATGCGGAATGACGGAAACTTTAAAGACACTGTCATCCACATAAGCCACTGTCAGGCTGATGCCGTCAATGGCGATGGAACCTTTTTCTACGATAAATCGAAGGATTTCCTGCGGTGCAGCGATCTCTACCCAGACAGCATTTTCCTCTGCTGTCAGTGACTGAATCGTACCCACACCATCGATGTGTCCTGCCACGATGTGTCCGCCGAAACGTCCGTCCGCCGCCATCGCGCGCTCCAGATTTACCTTTGATCCGCCCTGCAGACCGCCCAGGCTGCTTCGACGAATGGTCTCTGCCATCACATCCGCTGTAAATCCATCCGGTTTCAAAGTAACCACTGTCAGGCAGACGCCGTTGACCGCGATACTGTCACCGATTTTTGTCCCTTCCAGGACCTTATTCGCTTTGATCTCAATCTGTCCGGAATTTCCTGCCAGACTGATATGCCGGATTGTACCGACCTCCTCCACGATTCCTGTAAACATATTTGCTACCTCTTCAACTCCGCCGGGCACATGATCCGGCCTTTATTTCTCATCTCATTCTCTTTCAGGCGTTCCCTGCTGCCGCATTTCCGGGAATATCTCTGCCAGCGCATTCTATTGGACAGAAAACACGATTCAGTAAGAATACAGTGAACCTTCCTAAACACAGCGAGTTCATTTGCAGACATCTAATCCGAATACGAGCAAGCTTAGCAAACCCATACTCACCTGGTATAGCTTCAATCCAAACGATAAGTGATCATCAGATCATCACCGATTTTCTCTACATCTACCAGATTCATCATCGTCGCCTGTGAGGGTTCTTCCACGCCTTCTCCCTCCACCGGTGTCTTAGCCTGACCGCCAAAGATCTTCGGTGCCACGAAGGCTCTGACCTCTTTGACAATTTCTGCAGCCATGGCGCTTTCATTCAAGGTACCGCCGCCTTCCAGGAGAATACTGTCGATTTTCTTTGCACCAAGGATCGGCATGAGCGCTTTCAGATCCACGCCCTCACCTTCGGTCTTCGGCACATTGATCAGCTGCAGGCCTGCCGCCAGAAGGTCCCGGCACTTGTCTACGATGCTCTTCCCTGCCGACATGTCACATCCGGCCAGATCCGTCAGTGTCTCTGCAGTAATCTCGCCTGCCGGCAAAGCTTTCGTCGCACAGACCACGATGGACTCGTATTCCTTCGCTGTTTTCACGATCTGACAATCCATCGGGATACGCAAGCTGCTATCGCAAATAATGCGGATCGGGCTGCAGCCATTCTCCATGCGGCAGTTCAGCATCGGATCATCCGCCAGCACTGTACCGATACCGGCCATGATACCCATGCAGGCATGGCGCAGTTCCTGCACCTTCTGCCTGGAAGCCTCACCTGTGATCCACTTGGAGGCGCCGGTTTTCGTGGCGATTTTTCCATCTGCGGTCATGGCATATTTCATCATCACATAAGGCGTATTCTTCGTAATATAATGGAAGAATACCGGATTCAGGACATCACATTCTTCTCGCAGGAAATCTTCCTCCACCTGAATGCCCACCTCGCGCAGCTGCTTGGCTCCCTTACCGGACACCTTGGGATTGGGATCCCTTGATCCGATCACAACCCGGGCAATTTTATGCTCAATGATAGCCAGTACACATGGCGGCTGTTTTCCGTAATGACAGCAAGGCTCCAATGTCACATAGATGGTCGCACCCTCTGCAGATTCCTTCAGGGAAGCAAAGGCATTTCGCTCCGCATGCAGCTCTCCGCATTTGGCATGATAGCCTTCACCGATGATCCGGCCATCCTTCACAATGACAGCGCCTACCATGGGATTCGGATGACACCATCCTTCGCCCTTTTTTGCCAAAGCAATCGCACGACGCATATAATCCTGATCTGTCATATCTCTTCTCCTTTATATGTTAATAAGGCCTAAGCGGGTATCCTGGACGCTTTTACCTACCCACGAATCTGCAGATTTCTGCGCCCTTTTTTACTCCATCCTCACACCTTATCATAAGAAAAGCCCTGCGGATTTCTCCACAGGGCATCTTTATTCAACGCAAAATATCCTGACAGGTTTTCTCACGCAAAATGCATCATAAAAACCCATCGGACTTTTCCTTCTCTCATCCAGACTATACTGTCGGCTTTGGACTCGCACCAAATCCTGCCTTACGGCTCGCGGGCTTACCTGCTTCTCTAAAGATTTCTGTTTTCACAGCAATCATCCAAGTCTCACTTCTCGGAATATTTTCCCTTCCCATAGAAGATGGGGACATCTCCTTATGACTTATATCATAACTATTGCCATCTTTATACTACAGATTTACCGCCGATCGGGAATTTCACCCTGCCCCGAAGATATTTATTCTTTTCGATCTGCGAAATCAGTTATTTCACAAAAATATAGCTTTTTTGTATACACAATGGATTTCGTTTCACCAATATTTAGGATATACTTCCTCACTGCGTTTGTCAATACTTTCACAGGGTTTGTTTTATCTAATCTATAATTTCTTGCCATCAAAACAAACCAAAAGCACCCCCTCTACTACTTACAGCATCACCCAAGGGACGATCGCATTCCGAATCGAATCCGGTAACAAATCTCGAAAAAAGACAAAAAAACGGCAGGTGACCCAAAGGCCACCTGCCGCTAAAGCTTTCTATTTATTCCATATCTGTGAGTCAGACCTGAAAATTATTTCTTCTTTCCGGATTTCATTGCAATGACAACGATCAGGATGATGACAACTACTGCCAGAACACCGATCACTACATACATGATGATGTTACTATTAGATGTCTTTACCTCTGTTGTGGTAGCTGCTGTGTCGTCCTTCGGTGTGCTTGCCTGTACAACGGTTGCCTCCTTTGGTGTTCCGCCTGTACCGAATGCATATGTGGAAAGCTTATCTACTGTGATTGTGATGGTATTCGGATCGGAATCCTCATCCTTCACTACATCGATAGATGTCTCGCCTGTGGTTGCATCTGTATGCTGACGTACGATGTAAACCTCCTCAGCACTCTGCAGCTCTGCTGGAATGTTCAGCTTGATATGCATAGCTGTCGGAAGCTCTGTCACCAGATTGGTCGTTCCTTCATAGTCCTCGATAAAGGAAATATCGAAGAAGTTAGACAGTGTAACATTCTCGCCGGCACCTGTTGTCATCTCACTCTTTACTGCATCTGTAACAGTATCATCAACACCGATGAAGAGGTTCAGATCCATGTGCTTACCGCCGAATACAGCGATCTTTTCATCCTCTGAAAGCATTGCATCAACTACATCCTGCATATTATCTACGCTCTCAAGGTCATAATAACTCTTGATGGATGTCTCACATGGCTCATCTGAGAACTCGTTGGTTACAGTTACTGTCAGGAGACGAAGACGAAGCGCTTCCTCCATCAGCTTACGGTCATCCTTGGCCTGGATCAGCTTTCTGGCTTCCTCTTCTGTGATATTCAGGCTCTGGAATACACCCTTCAGGGAAGTTGTAACCTGATTAGTTGCTGCGGCCTGTGTTTTCTTTGTACCAGCGTCTATCGCTTTAAATGTAGCTTCGATGGTATGATTTGCTTTGATCTTATTCATGCTGACCATGCTGACAGCGCCTACGCTCTTGCCATCTACTACTACGTCAGCGATCTCATAGTTTTTAGATGCTGTGATTGTGTATTTAATAGAAGTACCTTCTTCTACCTCATAGGTTCCGTGTGGTGTGATTGTACCGCCTTCTCCTGCAGTCACCGTCATGGTATAAGTTTTACCCTGGGTTTCTTTCTGGAAACATGCACAGATACAGCAGTCCTCGTTAATCTGCATATCATATTCGGAGTCTGTAGATGAAATAGAATCTGACATCATCTCCCACATACCTGTGGTCCAACCTACGAATTTATAGCCTTTATTCGGAACTGCTTCGAAGTGGAGTGTTGTTCCTGCTGCGCAACGTGTAACGCCGCTTACTTCTGCCTCATCTCCGCTTGTGGAAGGGCAGGAAACTACAACGGATCCACCCTCAGCCGGGGAAGCATGTACACTGACACAGTAAGAACCCTGTGTGAAGGCTGCTACATACTCTACATCACTTGTGATATCTGTAGCTGTAAATGACGGATCTGAAGATACCAATGAACTACCCAGATACCAGCCAGCGAAAGTATAGTTCTCATCATAGCTGTCCAGACTGATTGTGCAACTCTCTCCTGCAGCCACACGTCCGCCATTTTCTACAGTAATCACTGCATTGGCATTCGGCGTATTAGAGTAAGCAGATACGTAATTGTAACCCTTTGTAAATATTGCTACATAGCTATCATTTGCGCGAACCTCTAACGGGAAGGATCTATCAGAAGTAATTTCTGTTCCACCTGAATACCATCCTACAAAGGAATATCCATTTTCCGGATTCGCGATCAGTGTTGTCGTTTCACCATCTGCAAATGTACCGCCACCTGTGACTGTACCACCTGCTACCGGATCCGCATTTACATCAACAGTAAACTGTTTTTCACCCTGTACGGTGATCTGTGCGCTTGCAGAGATGGAAGAATCCTGCACAGAAGTAGCTGTTACTGTGATTTCCTGGCTAGTCTCATCTGCGCCGACAGTTACAATACCATCTGCTACTGTAGTGTTTGCGCTGCTCTGTCCGGAAAGACTCCATGTAACAGACTGATCTGCAACAGAAGCTGCATCTACAGTTGCTGTAAACTGATTAGATCCTCCAGGAGTAATCGTTACAGATTCCGGCTCGATATCTACTTCGTCAACCCATGGCTGCTCTTCCGCTGAAATCTCAACAGAAAGTTCAATCGTAGCAGAATCCTCTGCCTCAGAAGTGCCATCGAAAACGATAATACTTCCATAGAAGCTTCCTTCATTATCTGTGTTCGGAACAACTGCAAAGCTTGCAGATTCACCCGGTGCAAGTTCTGCAACGCCTGGTGCATCAACAGACCAGATGCCATCCGGATCGTTGAGGTTCCATCCGAAGGAATGAGACTCGCTTCCATTATTGGTAATAGAAAATCCCTGGTAGCATACGTCCTTCTGACCCTGTGTCAGCTGACCAAAGGAAATCGCTCCACCGGATACCGACATCCAGCTGCTTTCTGCTGATGCTGTGCTGTCGGATTTCGTTGCACTATCAGACTGTGTAGCGTCATCCTGGTTCTGTGTGTCATCTGTGTTCTGTGTGTCGTCCGTGTTCTGATATTCATCATCTGCTGTTGCTACTGCGACACGGTCTGCCTTCTGCGCAGCCAGTACCGGTGTAGCAGCGAAGGTCTGCAGTCCGAATACCAATGCCATTAAGCCGGCACTCCAACGGATACTTTTCTTCATACTCCCTACCTCCTAAAATATTCGTTAGGTATTCCCTTGTATTGTAGATAGAAACAAATTTGATTTGTTTATTATATAACTTGAATTTACGTATGTCACCCCCCCATTTTTTAATTTATTTAAATTTTCACAAAGGGCACACAAACGCCTTAAATATAGTTAAAAACGCTAAACTATTTCCTCGAAAATTTACTATTTTTAAGGATTCTCCGACAGAAAAAACACCCACCGGCAGTGGGCAATTCTTACGGATGTAATAGCTTGCTGTCGGTGGGTGTTGTGTTCGTTTTTATTTATTTCTCTTTTCGGTTTCGGATTATTTCGCCATGAATGCGGTTCCGATTTCGTTTGCCTTCATGATGGCTGCGTATACATCATCTGCTGTGATGTCTGCGCGCAGGTTCTTCGTGGACTGTGTCGGAACAACGGCCATCTCTGCAACCTTCTTCAGGTTCTCTTCGTTGATCTCTTTAATACCCAGCTGCTCCAGTGTGATCGGCAAATCTACATCTTTCAGCAGGGAAAGTACTTCGTTCAGTTCCTCTTCCGGCGCATCTTCCAGAACCAGCTGTGTCAGCAGACCGTAAGCAACCTTCTCACCATGCAGCATGCCGTGGCACTGTGGCTCCTGTGCGAAACCATCATTGATAGCATGTGCTGCTGCCAGACCGCCGCTCTCGAAGCCTACACCTGAAAGAAGAATGGAAGCCTCTACAACCTTCTCCAGAGCCACTGTATGCTCACCCTTCTTTACACCTTCCAGCGCCTCACGGCTGTATTTCACCAGAATGTCATTGCAAAGCTTGCACATCATGGAAACTGTCTCTGTGATAGTTCCTCTGGCCATAGTTTTAACACCGTTTTTCTCACAAGCTCTTGCCTCATACCATGTAGCCAGCGCATCGCCGATACCTGCGGAGAACTGACGTGCAGGTGCTTTGGAAAGAATCTCTGTATCTACCAGAACGAGATCCGGATTTCTTCTCATCATAACGGCTTTTACAACAACGCCCTGCTCATTGTAAAGAACAGCAACACCTGAACATGGTGCATCGTTAGAAGCTACTGTAGGAATAACTACCAGCGGCAGTCCGCCCAGGTTCTCTGCACAAGCCTTTGCTGTATCGATGACTTTTCCGCCACCCATACCGATGACTGCGTCACAACCGGACTCTTTAATGCTGTCCATATGCGCGAAAACTTCTGCCTTTGTAGCTTCGCCGTGGAACTCACCGAATACAACCTCTTTACCATTCTCTTCGAGGTTTGCGATAATCTCATCACCGAAACGTTTCTTTCCGCCTGCAGAAGCGATCAGATAAAATTTATTTCCCAGTTTTTTTACGCTTCTTCCAAGGTTTTTTCTCTCGCCGTAGCCCTGTACATAACGTCCCGGTGCCTTCAATGCAATTGCCATAATCCTATTCCTACCTTTCTTACTCATCCTGAACTTTTCTTTTTTCAAACCGGCAAGTCCCTTATCGTCTGCCGATTTTCAAATATAGGCCCTCTTATCTGCCCCATAGATATTTTTATTATATACAATTCCTGTGCCAAACACAAATATTTATCCAAGCAATTCCTTTACCATCTTTCTAATATTATGTCATCTCCATTCCCTCAAATCAATAACTCCATCGGACACTCCGGGAAGAGTTGCAATTTTCGGAATTAATATATTATTCATTGGAAGTCAAGACTTGTTTTCAAGAATTTTTCATTTATTATTAAATGCGATGGGTCAGGCAGGGAGAGGTCAGACCTGTTTCAGAGAAAGCCCGCGGCTTCTCTGATGGGGATATGAAGACTATGGGGATGGTCTTCAAAGGGAAAATAATTAATAATCGGGGATGCTATTTTTCAATTTACAGAACTGTAATTCAGCTATGAGGAGGCTATTATGGAAAAAGGAATGCGGCATCTCGCCAGATACAATTGTGGAAATCAGCTTTTCGTCGACGTCATGAAGGAAGACACCGGCAGCGCCATCGACTGCGACTACTGGCTCATCGACAGAAAAAGCAACTGCAGCAGATTCATGTTCAGTGAGCGCTTCAAATCCCAGGACCTGGAAGTAAGCCACATCCGCGCCTACGTAAACAAATACATCCAGGCCACCGCATAAGCGCCGGGCTATAGCTACAGATACATAAAAATTATCCAAATTCAAAAAGTAACCCTCGGGCAAGGATGCGCACCGGCGCATCCACGTCCGAGGGTTTTTCGCTCTACTAATCTGTTTTTGAAACGGAGCGCAAAGAAAGATATGTTATTCTCCGGGAACCGCTCGCGCTTGGTCCTCGCGCAGCGGTACTAAACTCATGCTTCCCTTGCGGTTGCATTCGTTAAGTGCCGGCGCTGTGGATGTTCCCTCCGAATAACATATCTTTCTTTGCTTATTGTCAAAAACAGCTCACTAACTCAGATATCCTTCTTCCTTGAGTATTCGGTAGAGGGTCGGCTGCAGATGGAAAGTCTCCATCAGTTCCTTCACTTCTTTATAATGCGGATCATTTTCAATAGCCTGTCCGGTCGCTGCATTTTCCTGATTTCGCATGATATCAATTTTCTTTGACTTATTCTTTCTGTTTACAGCGCGGATCAGCAGGTTTTTCGGCGTGTTTTCGAAATCGACGAATTCCATCAGCTGGGTTTTATATCCGCAGCACTCCAGCAGATTTGCGCGGATGGCATCTGTCATCAGGGCCATGGTTCGTTCTTTTACGATGCCGTATCTGCCGATAATCTTCAGCTCTTCCGTCTGAAACTGCTGGTTGAGTTCATGCTGGCAGCAAGGCACAGAAAAAATCATTTTTGCATTCCATTTGATGGCATGGAAAAGGGCGTAATCTGTCGCTGTGTCGCAGGCGTGCAAGGTGATGACCATGTCTGCCGGCACGGAATCCTGGTAGCAGCCGATATCCCCCACCATGAACTCCAGATTTTTGTAGCCGTATTTGGCGGCTGCCTTATTACACTTCTGAATAACATCCTCTTTCAGGTCTAGTCCGATCATCTTTACTTCTAAGCCTTTGACCTCTGTCAGGAAATAATAGAGTACAAAGGTCAGATAGGATTTGCCGCAGCCGAAATCCACCACCTTCAAAGGGCGTGTTTTATCATAGGCATAGTTTTTCAGGGCATCATCGATGATTTCCATGAAGCGATTGATCTGTTTGTACTTATCGTACATGGAAGCAACGACTTTGCCTTCCTTTGTAAAAATACCCATGTCCACAAGCGGCGGAATTTGCTCGCCTTCCAGCAGCAGATATTTCTTCGCGCGGTTATGCTCAGTCTGCTTCTTCGGCGCGTTCGCCTCCTTCGCCTTTTTCCTTTTAAAAGATATTTTTCCCTTTTTGGACACCAGCATCTGGTATTCCCAGGCCTCTGACCAGGCATTCAGCTGTCCGTAACTGTCAGACATGGCCTCCTGGCAAAACTGCGCTGCCTCTGCCGGCGAGAGGTTTTGATGGAAAACCTGCTTGTCCGTATAACACTCTGCCTGATAGTAATCCTTCTTATAAAGGATATTGATTTTATTATATTTCACCGCTATGCCCTTCTGCGGCTTGCTGAGGATAATGCGAAAGGCCTGATCCTCTATGATCTGCGCGATTCTTTTCTCTACTTCGCCCTTGCCATCCTGCGGCTTTAATTCTGTATTCATGCTGATTCACTCCACGTTAATATTCCGGTAAGGTAAACATCGAAAAAGGACCTTTTTCCACGCACCGGTGACTGTTTTTCTCCCACCTGCCTGGGATCAGGATTGTTTTTCCACGCAGGGTTAAGATTACATTAAGAATAATCACATCCCACCTTAATGTTATCGCTTTATATTATAACCATCAAAGAGAACAAAACAACACCAAAACAAAAACGAGCTTAAAAAGAGAAAAACACAGAAAACAATCATTTAGAAAAAGAAAAAATCATGGAGGATACGACTATGAAAAAAACAAGCTTATTCGCAACTACAATCGCAGTTTCCGCAGCAATGCTCGGCACACTGGCTTGTCCGGTATTTGCAAATGACGGCAGAGGTCTCGATGCAGTACCGAATGTATACCTTTATAATATCGACTATGATGTAATCGTTGGCGCAAACGGCGCAAATGTCAGAACTGCACCTTCCATGGATGCTGATATCATCACGACCTTCAATCCGGGGGAGCAGGTTGAAATCTTCGGCAATGTTTATACAAACTCCCAGGCAGACACCGGTTGGAGAGAAGTATACGTAGAGGCTTCGAACGGTGGAATCACAGAGGGCTTCGTCAATGATTGCACCTTTGCAAACAGCAATGACGATTCACCTGCAGCCACAGGCCCGATGATGACCGTTACCGACGTTCAGAATTACCTGGCTCTTCGCAGTGCACAAAGCTATGATGATGCAAACGAGATTGCTCAGCTTCACAATGGCGATCAGGTGGAGGTTCTGAATCAGTCCGGTACTTACTGGCAGGTATACGCACCAAGCCTTGGCATAACAGGCTACGTAAACCACTACAAACTCGCATAAAAAGGGACCTATCCCTTTTATGAAAAGCTTCTCTCATAAAGGACCTTCACAAATCCCCCAAAAAAGAAAGGCAAGGAAGAAGCTGTCGCATTATACATAATCCTTGAACAAATATAGAAAAAATCCCGCTTGCTCCGACTCGGCTCACATTAGTTCGCCTCACAAGTCGCGGCGCCGGGATTTTTTCTATATTTTATTCACTGCACGGTATATTGGACAGTCCCTTTCTGCTTTCTGCGCTGCTTTTTCCTTTCCGCTCTTCTCTTTACCGAATAACCTCCTAATGCTACAATGATAAACATGAGTAAAAAGAAGGAGCATAACTATTATGATTGATGCAATTGACAAAGTGATCCTGGCCATTGCGAATGTACTTTACCAGCCCTGGTTTGTGCCGCTGATCCTGGTGACAGGCGGTATTTATTTCACCTGCCGCCTGGGCTTCATGCAGATCCGTTTATTTAAGGAAGCCTGCAGTATCATTCTCGCCAAGCCGGAAACGGAAGGCAATATTTCTTCCTTTGGCGCCCTGATGGTTTCCACCGCTTCCCGCGTCGGTACCGGTAATATCATCGGTGTATCCACCGCCATCTGCCTTGGCGGACCGGGCGCTATTTTCTGGATGTGGCTGACAGCCTTTTTTGGCGGCGCTACAGCTTTCGTAGAGTCTTCGCTGGCGCAGATTTATAAAAAGAAAAACCCGGACGGATCCAGCTACGGCGGACCTGCCTACTATATGCAGGATGCCCTTGGCCAGCGCTGGATGGGTATTATTTTTTCCTTCCTGATCATCGGCATTTATGCCGTTGGTTATAATATGCTGGCATCCTATAACCTGCAATCTACTTTTTCCGCCTTTTCTTTCTATAAAGAAGGGGTAACGCCAGCCATCATCGGAATCATTCTGGCAGTTTTATTTGGCGCCATCATTCTGGGCGGCGCCAAACGACTGACAAAAATCACCGAAGTTATGGTACCGGTCATGGGCGTTCTTTATGTGCTAGTCGCTCTTCTGGTCATCCTCTTGAATTTCCGAAATGTACCGCACATGTTTGCGGAAATTTTTGGCAACGCTTTCGATTTCCATGCGATCTTTGGCGGATTTTCCGGCAGCTGTATCATGTATGGCGTAAAACGAGGTCTCTACTCTAACGAAGCCGGTATGGGTTCTGCCCCCAATGCTTCTGCCACAGCGGACGTCGCTCACCCGGCTATGCAGGGTCTGGTGCAGATGATCTCCGTATTTATCGATACACTGCTCATCTGTTCCGCCACTGCTCTGATGTGCCTGAGTACCGGCGTGGAACCGACAGCAGAAATGGCTGGCGCAGCTTACGTACAGGCCGCAATGCACGCAGCGCTGGGTTCCTTCGGACCGGTCTTCATCGCTGTGTCCCTGTCCCTCTTCGCATTTACAACTCTGATCGGTAATTATTCCTACTGCGAGGGCTGTCTGGAGTTTATCCTGCACCGCAAACCGAGCAAAACCGGTCTGCTGCTCTTCCGTCTTCTGGCCACTCTCCTGGTCTTCCTCGGCGCCATAGCCAGTGCCGGCCTTGTCTGGGATACCGCAGATATGCTGCAGGGCATGATCGTCGTGGTCAATATGCCCGCGATTTTCCTCCTCAGCGACCGCGCATTCCGCTGCCTGAAGGATTATACAGAAAAACGCAAGACCGTGAAAAAGCCATATTTCCACGCAAAGGATATCGGGCTGAAAGAGGATGTGGATTTCTGGAAATAAGTCAGATATGCCTTTTATATAAAAGCTAAAGCGAAGCATTTGCGCGTTTGATAATAGGCCAAAAGGATCTGTCACATTATACATTCGTTTTTGAAAAATATAGAAAAAAATCCCGCTTGCTCCGACTCGGTTCGCATATGCTCACCTCACAAGTCGCAGCGCCGGGATTTTTTCTATGCTTTATTCACTGAAAGCTATCCTGCGACAGCTCCCTTCCCTTAACCAATCTACATTTTCCACACACCAGTATATCGTTTCTTAAATAACCGGACTAATGCGCTATATCTCACTCTTCTTCACTGAGTGCCATATATACGCGGGCAATACGGTTGTAGTCGAAGGTCCGTTTGATCTGCTGTACTGTGAAATCATCTCCATCGACGATGCTCTCGTAAATATAGATACCCTCCTCATCGATCACGTCATCCTTCACCACAGAACCCACCACATAATGCTTCTTCTCGAAATCAAATTCATCAACCACAGCCATCTCTACGTCAGAACCATCTTTCGCTGTCACGTGAAATGTCACATACTCTTCAAATTCATTACTCATTCTTCTTTCTTCCTTTCTTTATAACCAAATAGCCATATACAGAGGCAATGTGATTCTTTTTCCATCAACACCTACATTCTGATCTGCTAATTTATAACCGTAAACAATATCCTCTTTTTTCAAAATATTATCTAATGTTTTCGCTCTGTTCTTTCCGGCTTTTACTTCCACCGGAATAACACCATCTGCACCTTCTATGAAAAATTCCAGTTCCGCTGTTCCTGCCTCATTTCGATAAAAATGAAGATCCTTATGACCTACCTTTGTAAGAATATCCGCAATCAATGCCTCATATAAACCACCTTTCGCAGTCTTTAATACAATTCCGGTATCCACACCTTCCGTGCCATCTCTGAGGATTGCCTGTTTCATTGCGTAATCATAAGTACAAACGAGCAAACCCAGATCAGATGGATAAATTCTGACATTATCCCCCTGTTCATGTGCCTGCAACGGATATTCCACATAACTTACATTCTTTACCGGGATAATCATATGTGCGCTTTCAAGCCAATCAAGACTGCTCTCAAATTTCCGGGCGTTTCCCTTTTTTTCCACTACACTAAACTGAAATTTATGATTCAGTTTTGACAACTGTAAGGGTATCGATTGGTAACATTTCTCAGCTTTTAACTTCACAGTTGTCTCTGCATATCGAGCAATATCAAGTAAATAGTCTCTATATATACGGCGTTGTACCTGATCTGCGGCTATATAATCCAAATCTTTTACAAATGTACTGACCACTTCCGGCATTCCGCCTATGGCTAGATACTGTTTCAATGTAAACATCAATTTTTGATGCAACACATTCTCAACCTTCGTTTTTTCTTCGAAATGCTTTCTGGCTACTTCTATCAAATCCTCCTCTATACCGAGCGCCCACATAAATTCTTCAAAATCCAGTGAATACATGTCCAAATATTCTACATTTCCCACCGGATAAGACGTAACTCTATTATAAATCATTCCCAATGCCGAACCGCTTGCAACCGTATCAAAGCTCTGACTGGCATTCAAAAACTTTAATGCTGTGATTGCATTTGGACATTCCTGTATCTCATCCAGAAAAAGTAAAGTATTCCCCTCAACAAACTGACATTCCGGACGGCTTAAGCGTATTCCCATGATGATTGTGTTTACATCCAGATTTTCCTGAAAAATCTGCTTTAATCCCGGTTCTTCCAGAAAATTCAATTCAATAAATGAAGTATATTCCTTGCCAAATTCACGTACTATATAGGTTTTTCCTACTTGTCTTGCACCACTTATAATCAAAGTTTTTCTATATTCAGATTGTCGCCATTGTCTGAGTTTTTCCAAAGCTTTTCTTTTTAGCATATCAATTCACCACCATGATCCATCTCTTCCGAAACATATAAATGAATAAGTTTATCCGGGATTTCCGACTCTCATACTTATATGTTTTCTCTCTATAATGTTTTCATAAATCATAGCATTACATGGAAAAATATGCAACGGTGCATATTTTTCCATGTAAAAAAATGCACCGTTGCATATTTTTCTACATCAGATCTTTCGATGTCTATCTCTTATTCCTGCGCAGATAAGAAACTTTCATGCCTTCTTTAAGTTTTTGTTATGCATTGTCGTATTTTAGCTTAATGGACGTGCTTTATATTATAAACATCGAAGGGAACAAAAGAAATTCCAAAAACAAAAGCATTAAAAAATCAAAATTCAAAAATTCCAATAAGAAAAGCAAAAAACAGACAAAAGAAAAGGAGAAAAAAATAATGATGAAAACAATGACAAGAACAGGATTGGCAGCAATGGCAGCAGCAATGATGATGGGTACATGTGTACCATGCTTCGCGCAGGACAATACAGACGGATCCGTAACAAAAACAGAGACAAAATGTTCCTCTGATTTCTCATATGATGATGAGGGCAACGCTACAAAGACTACAGAAGTAGAGTATACACAGGATGGCGAGACGAAAAACTTCGAATACAAAGAGTACATCGATGCCAAGACAGGTGAAAAAACACTGCTGCAGGTTCCGATTCTCATCTCCAATGAGACTACATCCGAGATCAAAGAATTTTACATGACACCTGTCAGCGCAGAGAGCTGGGGTGACAATATGCTGGGAGACAATACACTGGCCAAAGATTACGAGCGCGAGACCGATTATGCCGTATCTGTAAAGGAATCTGACAGCAAGTTTGACTTCAAAGTAGTAACAGCTGATGGCAAAGAGCATTACTTCGAAAACATTGATCTCTCTGACATTTCCAGAGATCAGGTAACTTTCTCTGTAGAAGGAAATGAGAATGACGGATACACTCTTTACAACTCAATCAACACACTGGACATCCAGGACTAATACCAATAAAAGATAAGGAGGGCTGCCAGGGCAGACCTCCTTATCTTTTGCAAATTTCTTTTTCGGGACGCGTTCAGGACTCTATTTTCCTGCAGGGACCGCTCGCGCTTCCCTATGCTTCAAGAGCGATATTCATCTCGTATGTAAATTTCTCATCCTCGAAGCGATATTTCGGCTGCGGCCGTTCACCACAGCTGTGGGAGCCGATGGCATCCTGGCGGTAATCCAGATGCAGCACCGTACTGCCGCATGGGCAAAGCTCATAGTTATGCTTCTTCTCTGTCAGCTCTTCTACTGTGTAAACAGAAGCATTAAAGGAGAAGGTCTGCTTTCCGTAGGCCCTGAGCATACGTTTCTTATAGCGCTGACTTACCGGTGCCGGTGCAGCTTCCGGGTCTGCTTCTGTGACGATCACATAATCGCAGTCCGCATGACTGCCGTTTTCCTGTGGCTTGATATAGTCCTCATGCAGATCTTTCACATCCGCTTTATAAATTCCGTGAGAAGATGCGCGGCATTTGTCGATATAGCTCTCCAAAGGTCCCATACCGCAATAGGTCACCTCCGACATGGCCTCCGGCAAAAACATTCTCAATCCGAAGCGTGGCAGCTCCGGGAATTCCATGTTTCGCTTCACATCCGCTTTTACGCTGATCTGTCCTGCTGTATTGATGGTCCAGGTCGTATCCATATCCAGCATTCTCTGCACCGTCACGCCGCTCATAGACATTCTGCTGTGAATTTTGATAGCAGAGTAGCTGTCTCTTTTCTGCTGTACATCATTTTTTTCGCAGTTTTCTGCCGGATCGCTGTTTTTATTTGCTGCCTCGGCAGCATTTCCATCAGCGCTTCCCTTTTCTGTATCATTTATAAAAGCATATTCTGTCTCATAGGCTCTGGTCACCGCCCTGTCATACATGGCCTTGGACCACTCTGCCCGGATATACATATCATTATCCGTCGGCGCTCTCCATACGCTCCACTCCATGGGGCGATCCAGATAGTCCTGTCCTCCTGCCGTCAGCTTCGCAAATACACCCTTCACCTGATCATAAACGTAACGGAAGTCTGCGCCCGTGATCGTCAGATAACGGTCATCGGCCTCCAGCTGCAGTGCTTTCGACAGCTGACTATTTTCCCGGCTATTTTCTGCAGATACTGCTGCGCAATCAGAAGCCGGATCAAAGGACGGATCGGAAGCTGTCTGCTTTTTGCAGATAGACTTGCAGGAACCCTTGTCAGCCGCACTTGCCCCGCCCTGTAGCCAGCTCTTTACCTGCTGGTTCTCGCCATCGGCATTCTCCAGCTTCACTTCATCAAAGCCAAGGGCATGTCCTGCCGGACGAAGGGCATCCGCATTTTTCAGGAAATAATTTACCTTCAGGTATACCTTGCCCGCTGCCGGAACTGCCTCTGCAGGTGCTATTTCCTCTGCCTGCGCATCCGGATTTCCGTACGCATTCTTAAAGAAAAGAAGCTGTACTGAGCCCTGGCTTCTGGCCGGAATCGATACCATCTCTAAAGGAGATACTTTGCCTGCGGCTGTGACTTTTCCGTCACAGGTGATCTCATAGGTAATATCCAGATAGTCCTGCAGATCCACATAGTTCATGCGGTTCTCGAGCGTCAGCAGTCCTGCCGCCTGGTCATAGGCAAGGACCCTCGCCGGACGATGGACATTTTTAAACTCTTTCACGCCATTATGCGGTGTGCGGTCCGGATAGACCAGTCCATCCATACAGAAATTGCCGTCATGCGGAAACTCGCCATGGTCTCCGCCATAGTAGTAGATGGCCTTGCCGTTTTCCGCAATGCCTTTATAAATGGCATGATCACACCACTCCCAGATAAATCCGCCGCACATGCAATCATATTTCTCGATATATTCCAGATAATCCTCATAGTCACCGGCGCCATTGCCCATGGAATGGCTGTACTCGCACATGATAAATGGCTTGTCCGGATCAGAATCCACATAGTCCTGTACTTCACTGAAGAAAGGATACATGCGGCTATACAGATCCAGATTGGAATAGTCATATTTGCGGGCTCTGCCCTTATGGAAAGCGCTCTCATAATGGGTCAGACGGCTGGGATCAAAATCCTTGGTCCAGGCCAGCGCATTCTCGATGCCGCAGCCGTAGCCGCCCTCATTACCCATAGACCAGATGACAACGCATGGACGGTTTTTGTCCCGCTGCACCAGCTTGCGCACACGGTCTGTGATCGGCTCAATGTAGCGCGGATTGTCGCTGAGCAGCTCATTCCATCTGGAAGAACGCTCCTCCATGGTATCCTTTGCATAGTAAAGCTGCCATGGTCCGTGGCTCTCATTATCCGCCTCATCAATGACGAAGAATCCGTATTCATCGCAAAGCTGATAAAGCATAGGCACATTGGGATAATGGCTGGTACGAATGGCGTTGAAATTATACTGCTTCATCATGGTCAGGTCTTTTTTAATCTGTTCCAGGCTGATGACAAAGCCGGTCACCGGATCAGAATCATGACGGTTTACACCGCGGAACTTGATCTGCTTGCCGTTGATCATGACAATGTTATTCTCGATGTGAATCTCACGGATACCGACACGTTCCGTGATAACCTCATTCTCCGTCTCCAGGATCAGTTTATAGAGATATGGCTGCTCGCTGTTCCAAAGGACCGGATTCTTTACCTCCAGCTTCACTTCATCCTGAAACTCTGCAGCTGCCACTATATTGCATTCCGTATCCAAGAGCGTAGCCTTTACCGGGATGGCCTGATTCAGGTAGCTGGCTTTTATGCTGACAATTGCCTTTTTCGCGCCGTCGCAGAAAGCTTTTTCCCCGGCTGCTTTCTCAGCCTTTTCCTCTGCCACAGAATCCTGACGGGCACATTCCATTCCGCCCCTGCCATCTATCGAATTCACGATTTCCGTCTGCACGAAATAATCATAAATACATTCTTCCGGTCTGGAAAGCAGATATACATCGCGGAAAATGCCGGACATACGGAATTTGTCCTGGTCCTCCAGGTAGCTGCCGTCGCACCATTTGAGCACCAGCACAGCCAGCACATTTTCGCCCTCTGTCAGATAGTCTGTCACATCAAACTCTGCCAGTGCGTGGGAGACCTGGCTATAACCCACGTAGCTGCCGTTCAGCCATACATAGAAACAGGAATCCACACCCTCAAACTCCAGGAAAGCCTTTGGCGCCTGAGGATTCTTCTGATAGTCGAAACGGTGAATATAAGCGCCACAGGGATTATCCACCGGCACATAGGGCGGATCTACCGGCATGGGATAGCGGAAGTTTGTATACATATGCTGATCATAGCCGTAATTCTGCCACATGCCCGGTACAGGAATCCTGTCAAATCCATCAGCGCAATAATCCTTCTGAAAAAATTCCTCCTGCAGATCATAGATGCTGTCATAATAGCGGAACTGCCATTCGCCGTTCAGCAGCATAAAGCGATCTGACTTCTCCCGATTTTCCGCCAGATCGTCCATCTGCCGGGATGCCGGCATATAATAGGCACGATCCGGCATGGTATTTTCATGCAAAATTTCCGGATTTTCGAAATATTTAGGTATAAGCATTTCTCTTTCCCTCTCTTTTTACTTCTTATATTTATCATTTGATTTTTTATTTTACTCTCGAAATTTATTTTACTATGATTCATATCATTCGACCATGGAAAAGGGTTGCTAATTGAATTTGTTTATTTTTTAACAAACTTCGTGACATTTTCCATGAAAACGCTCTCCTTTTCTTTTGTTTTTGTTATTTTTTTAACAGATTATCGTAATCCGGCACCTACAAGCAGGCTTTTCTTTGGAAATTTCGCACAATTTTTCGTTTTCAAATCTAACACATTGCATAATAAAAATAACACTTTGCATAAGAAAGGAAGATTGACATTTTCGTAACAAAATGATAAAACCTATCTTGTAAAGAGACAAAAGCAAAGGCAAAATAAAAAAAGATAAAGAACAGAAGATTAAAGACTAAAAAAATTCCGGGGAGGACAAACTCATGAAAGACTTTGAAAAAACAATGAAAACCGTTCAGTTCGTAGCCGCAGGCATCGGCGCAGCCGCTACCGTAGTATTTGTATATGGACAGTTACTTCTTTCCAATGTCCTGTAATTTAACCGGAGAAATGCGTATTTCGCGCTCATTCATGCCGGGAACACCAACACCTCGACGTTCCTGCATTATGAACAATTACTTTCGCAAACATCTCTCATTTTGCGACTTATATATATCCTTACTCTCTACAAAGAAGGACTGACACATGATACATTCTCTGTATAATGCGTCAGTCCTTCTTCTATGCGTTCGTTTTTCTTCCGGTCAACCGCCTGCTATTTCTAAAGCCGGTCCCGGCTGTCGCTTCGGTCGCTGTTCCGACTTACACAGGATCCCGTGCCGGGATTCGTTTTTTTAACTGTGCTATCGAAAAAACAGACATGATTCCTCGCATTCGTTCGGAGTCACCTCGGATTATGATGTACCAGGGGGGTAAGCTTCACAATGGACGACCACACCCCGAATCCGGCGCCAAGCCTCAAGGATGCGAGACTTGAATCCAAAAGCCCTAATCAAAGAATTCATTTTCTATTCCCGAATATTACATTATAATGATAAATAATTTCATGACAGAAGCTTTCAACAATTCATTTCGAAAGGATTTTAGCATATGAAAAAAACACTTGTCATCGGCTCTGCTGTAGCGGATGTTATCATAAACCTGGACCACCTGCCATCCCGCAGCGAGGACGTCCATGTCCTGGAGCAAAAAATCTCCCTCGGCGGATGTGCTTTCAATGTCTCGGAGAGTATACATCACTTCGGTGTTCCCTATATTCCCTTTTTCCCGGTAGGTACCGGCATTTACGGCGATTTCATCAGGAAAGAATTGGCAATCAAAGATGTGCATTCACCCATTCCTTCACCACAGGCTGACAACGGCTGCTGCTATTGTTTCATCGAGGAGGATGGGGAGCGTACTTTCGTCTCCTATCACGGCGCTGAGTACCTCTTCGATCCGGCCTGGTTTGATCTGCTGAATCCTGCGGAAATCGAGCGGGTTTATATCTGCGGTTTGGAAATTGAGGAAAGCACGGGCATACACATTGTGGAATACCTGGAAAAACATCCGGAATATCAGATTTTCTTCGCGCCGGGTCCGCGTCTTACAAAGATAGATCAAACCCTTGCGGAGCGAATTTTTGCCCTGCACCCGATCCTGCATCTGAACGAAGATGAGGCCCTACGCTATATGGCCTACCGTAAAACGGGTATGGAAAGTAGCATTCCTGCTTCTGACTATACCTTGGAAAATGTGACGCTGGCAGCTGCCTGGCTTTATGAAGAAACTTCTCGCCCTGTTATCATCACCTGGGGTGAAAAAGGGGCCTATTATTATTCCGCAGATCAGCACTCCTCAGATCAGCATGCCGCGATCCGGCCGCGTGCAAAAGACTCACACATGGAAGCAGCTTCTGTTGATTCTCTTATCCCTTCAGCCGGAATGCATCATGTGCCCGGCGTTCCTGCCAAAGCCATCGATACCAACGGCGCAGGTGATTCCCACATCGGCGCTGTCATCGCCTGCCTGCAAATGGGACATAGCCTGGAAGAATCCATTGCCATCGCCAACCGTGTCTCTGCGAAAGTAGTAGAGACCAAAGGGGCTATCCTGAGCAAGGAGCAATTCGGACAGATATTCACTTCTGAAAGTGTCTTTTAAGTTACTAGCCGTTCAATTGTATTTATGTTGATCTATAATTGGTCGGCAGGGTGGATGCATCATGATTCCGAGCTCGAAAGGAAGGTGGTGCTGATGAATGTATGTGACATGGAACGAACTGATCCAGTTCGTTATTATGATCTGTACAATAATTACGCTTGTTATAATCTCTAATAAAGGATAAGAAAAAAGCGACCACCCAGACTTAGACGAAACGGTGATCGCTGTTTACATTTTTTCGCCGGGTCAGATGGAAGCCCCCATCTTGCCGACTGCTCGATGGCATTATTATAACATTTTTGTATAATATTTCAAGTATGCGTCAATATTCTGTCAACTTTTATCTTTAATCATCTACTTTTTACCTGAGCATAATCTGACATACCAGTACATCATATTCTAAATAACCGGACCGAATGCTTGCCTGTAAGGCCTTCTCCTGCGAAAGCTGATACACCGCTTCTGGTCAGATGGAAACTCCGGCCAGGAATCTGGCCTTGATATTTCGGTCATCACCGATGTAGCAGAAACGCTCCAGCCTCTGGGCCGGACCCATGCGATGCGGTAAATCCTCCAATCCCTCCAGCACCAGCGCATTAAAGATATAGTCTTTTTCAAACACACCCATTTTTCCGAAGACAGAACCGCCTACCTTGGTAGCCATATAGAAGCCCTGGGCTATATCAATAGTATAGGCTTCTTCCGGCTCGTAAAACTCCTTCAGCTTGGAGAGCTGGATCGCCTTAGCAATCTGTCGGTAGACCGGAATGCCATGTCCGCCGCCCACGTCGGAACCCATCGCCAGGCGCAAGCCCTGCCGCTGTAAGGTCTTCACCGGCATGATACCGGCGATGATATTATTGGTCGCATCAGGACAATGTACAGATACGGCATCATATTTCTGAATAATACGAATATCCTCTTCCGTAGGAAAAATCACATGAGCGAAAATCGCCGGTCCGTTGCCGAGAAGACCCGCCTTCTCATAAATTTCTGCATCGGAAGCGCAATCCGGGAACAAACGAAGACTCTCCGCTGCTTCCCAGCGGGATTCTACCAAATGTGTCTGCAGGCCGACACCATATTTTTTCCCCAGCTTACCCAGACCATAGAGGAGTTCCTTCGTACAGGTCGGCGCAAATCGTGGTGTCAGAATCGCTTTTACCCGCTGATTTGCACTATTCTCTTCCAGGAAGGCTTCCGTCTCACGCAAGGACTCCTCTACCGTCTCACATAAATAATCCGGCGACGCAAAATCCATATTTACTTTTCCTACCAGACCAAATAATCCACCTTTTTCCATTTTTTCGACCAGCACATTAGCCGCCTGCCTGTGAATAGTGGTAAAAACCGTTGCCGCAAAGGTACCATGGCGAAGGAGATCCCTGGTAAAGGCCTCATAAATCGGCTCAGCGTACTCCAAATCTTTAAATTTCGCTTCCTGCGGGAAGGTATAATTGTTCAGCCAGTCATTCAGGAGCAGGTCCATGCCCACGCCACGCTGTATATACTGGGAAGCATGTACATGCAGATCCGCAAAAGAAGGAATGATCAGCCCCCGGCCGAAATCCATCACCTGCAGGCCGGTGAATTTTTCCGGCAATATCGGATAAATGCCCTCTATCCTACCTTCTTCATTCACTGCTATATAACTATTTTCTCTGACACGCAATTCCTCAGCTGAGACGGCATCCACGATATCTCCATGATAAATTTTCATCCGGAAATCCTCCCTTTTCTTCACTTATTTATCTATTCCTATAACCAAAGTCAGGAGCTTTTTACTTTTCACATAAAAAGGGACCTTGCATTTCACTTTTAAGTCACAAATGCAGGCCCCTCGTCCTTACTATACTTTTATGTGCAGCATCGACGCAGCCGATCTTTTAAGGAGCAAAAAGCGAAGCGTTTGCAAGTTTGACCATCGATCACTCCACACCGTCGATCATCTGACCCACAGCTTCTGACATAGATGCCACCAGGCGGCTGGATTTCTCCTTCTCCGCTGTCTCTGCGTAATAGTAGAATTTGATCTTTGGCTCTGTGCCGGATGGACGCATGGCGAACCAGCTGCCATCTGTCATGGTAAACTTGAGGGCATTCTGTGGCGGAATCTCCTCATATCCATTGATATAATCGATGATTTCCTTCACCTCGAAACTGCCAAAGGAAGAAGGCTGTCCCTTGCGGAAGGCATCCATGATGCGGCCGATCCGCTCCTGACCTTCCTTACCCTGCAATACGATGGATACCTGATCCTCTGCGAAATAACCATACTTCTGATAAAGCTCATCCAGAGCATCCAGAATGGACATGCCTTTTTTACGATAATAGGCTGCCATCTCTGTGATCAGCATACCGGCAGAAATGCCGTCCTTGTCACGGACTTCCTCACCCGGTGCGCAGCCGATACTCTCCTCGTAGCCGAAGAAATAAGTATAGCCCAGCTCATGAATCTCCGGAATACGTCCGCAGATATTCTTAAATCCTGTCAAAGCTTCGAAAACACGGATGCCATAGTCTTCACAGACAGTTTTCCCGAAATTGCCGGTTACGATGGATTTGATCATGGCGCTCTTCTCCGGAAGCTTGCCATGCTCTTTCTGGGCCGCTGCCATGTAGGCAATGATGAGGCCGCCGGTCTGGTTTCCGTTCAATGGAATGTATCCACCCTTGCCATCCGAAATTTCAATGGCCATACGGTCACTGTCAGGATCCGTGGCGATCAGCACCTCAGCGCCCTGCTCACGTCCGATTTCCTCTGCGATCGCAAAGGCTTTCGGATTCTCCGGATTCGGGAATGGAACCGATGTGAAATCCGGATCCGGATCCTTTTGCTCCGGAACGATGGTGAAATTCGCAAAACCGCGGGCCTTTGCTACCTGCAGCATGGGAATACTGCCTGCGCCGTTCAGTGGTGTATAAACCACCGGCACCGTCAGATCCAGTTCCGCATCCTCTCTCTGCTTCAGGGAAAGTACATAATTCAGATAAGACTGATCCATCTCCTCGCCGAGCATGGTGATCATACCTGCTTCCACTGCCTCAGATAGTGGCAGGCGTTTGAACTCATCAAACATATCCAGCTTCTGAATTTCTGATAACATACCGTCAGAAACCTGGCCGGAAATCTGGGCGCCGTCTGCCCAGTAAACCTTATATCCGTTGTACTCTTTCGGATTGTGACTGGCCGTCATATTGATGCCGGAAACCGTACCCAGCACGCGGATTGCATAGGACAGCTCCGGTGTCGGACGCAGTGACGGGAAAAGATAGGCCCGAATACCATTGCCTGCCAGGATCTCTGCTGCCAGCTCCGAAAATTCTTTGGAATGATAACGGCAGTCATAAGCGATCACGACACCCTTCGCAGGATCCTCGCCGGACTGCAGGATATAATTCGCAATACCCTGGGTTGCGCGGCCAACGGTCAGCACATTCATACGATTGGTGCCGGCGCCGCAGATGCCGCGAAGACCTGCCGTACCGAACACGATTTCCTGGTAAAAGCGATCTGTGATCTCTGCATCATTCCCCCGGATGTCCAGCAGTTCCTGATAAAGGGGATCTGCCGGATCCAGTTTTTCCATCCATAATTTATAGATTACTTCTGCATTCATATCTGCGCTGCCACCTCAAGTGCCACTTTCATCATGTTGTTAAAATTATTCTGGCGAGCTTCTGCGGACATTTCCTCGCCGGAAACCATAGAATCAGAAACAGTAAAAATAGCCAATGCATTGGCACCTGCTCTGGCTGCATTACAATACAAAGCATAGCTTTCCATCTCTGCTGCCATACAGCCCATCTTTACCCACTGCTTCCATTCCTCTGCCTCATTGTAGAAAAGATCAGAACAGATGACATTGCCCACGTGATAGGTAAATCCCATTTCCTCAGCCGCATCCACCGCTTTTCTCAGCAGGCCAAAATCAGCAATGGCTGAAAATGTGCCCGGCAGATTATACTGATGCGCATAATTAGAATCCGTACAGGAACCCTGGGCCATAATAATATCGCCCAGCTTAATCTCCTCTTTCATCGCGCCGCAGGAACCGATACGCAGCAGATTCTTTACGCCATAAAAATGAATCAACTCATAGGAATAAATGCCCATGGAAGGACCGCCCATACCTGTACCCATAACAGAAATTCTTTTTCCTTTGTAAGTACCTGTATAGCCAAACATATTTCTAACCGCATTAAACTGCACCGGATTTTCCAGATAAGTCTCTGCGATCACCTTTGCACGCAGCGGATCACCCGGCAGCAAAACCGTCTCCGCAATATCTCCCATTTTCGCCGTATTATGAGGTGTACCCATACCAATACCTCCTTTACTCCTAAAATCAACTATTGCTAAGTTTCTCTTTTTTCTTCTTTGCAGAATAACTGAAGACTGCCAGTCCCACCAGAACCGTTGCATACGGAATCATCTGGATCAGCTCGACCGGAATGCTGGTCAGCTGCAGCTGATTTGCAATAGCCTGCGCCGCACCAAAAAGCAGAGCTACGATAAAGCCGCCGATCGGTGTATTTGCGCCCATGGCTGCTGCTGCCAGCGCGATAAATCCTCGACCGGACTGCATATTCTTCGTGAAGGCGTTCATGTATCCGCTGGAAAGGAAGTAGCCGCCCAGCGCACCCAACGTACCGCTTAAGATCAGCGCGATATACTGGATCTTTATGGATTTAATACCTACGGACTCTGCCGCATCCTTATTCTCACCGACAGATCTAATCTGCAGTCCCAGAGGTGTTTTGTAAAGGAAAAGATGAATGACTACCACCAGAACCAGCGCAATGACTGTCATGATATTGATACCATGGAATGCCGGTGCGGAATGTGTCTCAAATGTAGAAGAACCACGGTCGCCGGAAAATGCCAGCAAGAGAAGCACCGTGCCGCCCGTCGCGGTCAGGTTGATCGCGATAGCCGCCAAAATCTCATCCGTTTTCAGATTCAATACAAAGAATGCAAGGATCGCGCCCATGATCGCGCCGCTGATAGCTGTCAATATCAGGGATGCGATCCAGCTGCCTGTCAGGTTACTGAAAATAACGCCGAATAAAGCTGCGAAGAGCATGATACCATCCAGGGCCATGTTACAGATACCGGCTTTCGCTGCCATACAGGCACCTAATGTAGCCAGCAGGATCGGTGTGGTTGCTCTCAATATATCGATAATAAAGTCAACTGAAAGTATTGCTTTCCACAACATCTTAAGCCACCTCCTCTTTCTTCAAGGAAGCCTTTGCTTCTTTGGCAATGATCTTATGCTTGGTCTTGCTGAGGAACTGCTCTGCGACTGCCAGAAGGATGATCACACCCTGTGTAATCTGTACAACTTCCAGCGTAACGTCTGTAGAACGAGCCATAATAGAAGCGCCGACACGCAGATAAGCCAGGAAAAGGGCTGCCAGCGGTGTCTTCAGCGGATTATTCTTTGACAAAGTACTGATTACGATGGCATCCCAGCCATATCCCAGAAGGGAAAGCCAGGTGAATCTGGTGTAGATCGGGCTAAGCATTTCTACGCCGCCGCCAAGGCCGGCTACCGCGCCGCCCACCAGCTGAGAGATCAGGATGACTTTTACAATATTAATACCTGAATATTCCGCAAACTTCTGGTTAGAACCTGCAATACGAAGCTCATATCCGATCTTGGTCTTGTAGAGGAAGAAGTATCCTGCTACAGCCACTGCCAATGCGATAAAAATACCGAAATGAATACGGGTCTTCGGAATCAATGTGATCAGCTCCGACTCATCCGGCAGTGCATAGGAAGCGGAACCCTTGGTCGGATCCACGATGAAATGCATCAGCACAAAGGTACAGAACCAGAGTGAAATATAGTTCAGCATCAGAGAAGATACCATTTCATCAGATCCTGTTTTTATTTTCAGGATCGCAGGAATGGCTGTGAAAACGCCGCCTGCCAAGGCTGCCAGGATCAGACATACCACAGGACTTACACCTGCCGGCAGACCCAGGGCCAATGCTGCCACGGAAGCTACCAGACCACCTAAGTGGAAGGCACCCTCACCGGCCAGGTTGATCTGATTGGCAGAAAACATGATACATACGCCGGTACCGGTAAAGATCAGCGGAATCATAGATTCCACTACGTTTGCCAGGTTACGTGTGCTCTTAAAGGGACCTGTGATCAAAAGGATGATTGCATCGACCGGCTCGTCACTTACAATAAAAATCAGCACAAACGATACCAGCAGGGCAATGACAATCGAAAAAAACATTCTAAAGATTTCAAATTTTTTCTGACTACTCATAGATAGCACCTCCCAGTTCCTCATCATGCTTCAGACCAAGCATGTATTTGCCGAGTTCTTCCTCGGTAACCTTTGAAACATCTGTAAACAGACCGGCAAATTTACCTTTATACATAACGGCCAGTCTGTCACTCAGGGAGAATATCTCATTCAGATCCGCAGATACCAGGATAACTGCGCATCCGTTGTCTCTGTACTCCAAAAGTCTTCGACGGATAAATTCTGCCGCGCCGACATCAATACCACGGGTCGGCTGGTTAGCAATAATGATATCCGGATTGGTAGAGAACTCACGGGCAACAACTACCTTCTGCACATTGCCACCGGAAAGCATGCCCACGTTCTGATTGGCATTTTTACATTTGACCAGATATTCCTTCACCAGCTCATCTGCACGTTTAGCAATCTCTTTTACCTTCAGGAAGGTTTTTCCGGAATACTGCGGATCTGTATACTGGTTGGAGAACATATTCTCACGGATACTTAAGTTTGCTGCGCATCCGCTGGTCATACGATCCTCCGGAATGTGTCCGAGCTTTTTCGCTCTGACATCACGGATGGAGTCGTTTTTAATATCCTCACCTTTAATCTCTACGACACCACTGTAAGATTTGTTAATCGCGGTCAGCGTATCGATCAGCTCTGACTGTCCGTTACCCTCTACACCGGCAATACCCAGGATCTCGCCGCCCTTCAGGTCAAAGGACAAATTATCTACCTTCAGGACACCCTGAGAATTATGCACTGTCAGATTTCTGACCTTCATCATCGTATCACCCAGCTTGACCGGATTTTTCTCAAAGGTCAGCACAACGTCACGTCCGACCATGAGACGAGACATATCATCCGTACTGATCTCTGAAACCTCATAGGTACCCATGCTGCGTCCGCTTCTCATGATCGTCGCGCGGTTACAGATGCGTTTGATCTCATCCAGCTTATGAGAAATAAAAATGATGGTATGTCCATCGTTACGAAGCTTTTCCAGCTGAATAAAGAGCTCATCTGTCTCCTGTGGTGTCAGAACCGCTGTAGGCTCATCGAGGATCAGAATATCCGCGCCTCGATACAAGGCCTTGAGGATTTCTACCTTCTGCTTGATGCCGACCGGGATATTCTCCGCTTTTGCAGTAACATCGATATCAAAATTATATTTCTCGGCAATGGCTTTGGCTTCCTGCACTGCCTTTTTCATATCAATGAAAAGACCTTTTTTCGGCTCAGAACCGAGAATGATATTTTCTGCTACCGTCAGGGACGGTACCAGCATAAAGTGCTGATGTACCATACCGATTCCCTTGCTGATGGCATCCATCGGAGACTTGATGGTCACTTCCTGTCCGTTCAAAATAATTTTTCCTGAATCCGGCTGTTCAATACCGAAAAGCACCTTCATCAAAGTACTCTTTCCGGCACCGTTTTCACCCAGAAGAGAATGGATCTCGCCTTTTCTCAGATTCAGGCTGACATCTTCATTTGCAACAACACCGTTTCCGTAAATCTTCATGATGTTTTGCATTTCCAATACATACTGATCTGCCATACTTACTTTCTACCTCTCTTGTTTTTCTGCCTTATGACAAAAAATCCTGCAGAATGTCATAAATCCTGCAGGATTTTTCCTTTTACCTGTACATCATACTTCTTTTTCTTACCTATATATGATTCCTCGTCTTCGTTCGGAATCATCACAGCTTATGCTGCTGCGCGACCGGGCGCAAAGCCCGCTCCCACTGATTCGAAAAAGAAACCGACTCAGTTATGATTACTGTACTGCTACAGACGCTTTCAGCTCTTCGATTTCGTCTGTTGTCATTTCGGAAGAAGAATTAACTTTAATCTTTCCATCTTTGATATTCTGCTCTACTTCATCAATGGCTGTTCTGATTTCCTCAGAAACCATCTCTTCATAGTGGCTGTCTTTTACAAGTCCAACACCATCTTCTGCCAGACCGTAAGACTCACATACACCATACTCCAGCTCGCCTTCCATATCCTTTGTGATAGCAAGCTTCAGACCGTTACCTACGTTCTTCAGAGCGGATGTAGGAATATTTGCTGCATAATCCGGAAGAAGTGCTGCCTGGTCAGAGTCTACACCAAAGGCAATCTTATCTACCTCTGTAGCTGCCTCGAGAAGTCCGAGTCCTGCAGAACCTGCTACGTTAAATCCACAGTCAGCGCCTGCTTTATACATAGCCAGAGAAAGGTCTTTACCTTTTGCAGAGTCTTCATAATCACCAACCATAGATACAGCAACCTTGATATCAGGATTTGTATCCTTTGCACCCTGGATATAACCTACCAGGAAGTCATTGATAACCAGACCGTCCATACCGCCGAGGAAGCTGATGATACCTGACTCAGACATCATGGCTGCTTCTGCACCTACCAGGTAGGAAACCTCATTCTGTTTGAAGAGCATGTTATAAAGGTTCTCAGCATCTGTGGAATCATAGTCAAATGCTTCATCGAAAAGGATGAATTTCTGATCCGGATACTGCTCGATGGCTGATGTCAAAGCGTCAACTGTCGTATAAGATCCTGTGATGATAACGTCGTACTCACCGGAATCACAATAGTCAAGGATTGTTGGCTCATAATTTGCCTGATCACTGGAGCCGCCACCCATCTGCTCTACTTTAAAATCGAAAGCGCCGTCGGACTCTTCTTTTAATTCTTCCAGACCTTCATTTGCAGAATCCCAGAAAGATTTGTCGCCCAATGTACCGGCTACCAGAAGCGCTGCTTTATAAGTATCACCTGATGCAGCTGCTGTAGAACCATCGGATGTCTCCTTTGCTGAGGAGCTGCCGCAACCTGCCAGTGCAGATGCTGCAAGCACAGCTGTCAGACCAACTGCCAAAATTTTCTTTTTCATATAATCTTCCTCCTTTATATTACCTGTACCACTCCTTCTCTGTTTTTACGGTACAAATATAGTATACGTTTTTTTTCAGAAAAAAGGAATGCTATTTGTCATTTTGTTCTGTTTTTTAATTTTCAAATACATATTTTTGTGTTTAATCACTAAATATTTTTAAATTTTCACATCCATCATCACGCGCAGATAGGCTAGGGTGAGAAGGTCCAAGGCGTTTTTGCACTTCATTTCCAACCGCCTGAAGCCGATAGCTAGCTCTAGCACGCTGCAGGATTCGAGCCCTGTACCCTGTAGATTGCCTGGCAGCCGATCTTTTAACAGGCAGCAAGCGCAGCGGTTGCGAGCTTGACTTATATAGCAGATCTTACTACTGTACGGAAAGCCAGCAGTCCCAGGTCATATACGCTGTGAGGCGGGTCTTCTGCCGGGAGATCAGCAAGTTTTTCCTGTCCGTTCTCGTCTACCGAAATACCGCAGATGGTACCGAGCATCATCAAGGCCTTACAGCCAAATTCTGCCGCCGTTGTGTAGAAAGCTTCTCCCTCCTGTTCTGCCGCCAGAATACCGTATTGTTTCCATAGTTCTGTCTGGTACCATTTTCCCCGATAAAGCCGGTCGTTGGCAATCGTGCCGCCGACGTAGGTCTTCAGACCCATTTCTCCCGCAATCCGGTCTGCCATACAGAGCATTCCGAAATCAGCACAGGGCGAAAAATGTCCATTGAAAATCTCCCTGTTCATACCGCCTGTGGAACTGATTGCCTGAGAAAGCACGATATCGAAGCTTTTCGCCTCCGGCAAAAAACAGCCACAGGTACCGGCCCTGACTAAGACCTTGCAGCCATAGTCTCTGCAGAGTTCCGTTGCATAAATTGTCATAGAAGGACCACCCATACCAACTGCCATCACCGATGCTCGCTTTCCCTCAAACATACCGGTATATAGGTAAGCACATCTTTTTTCATTTACAAGTTTCGGATTTTCCAGAAAAGTCCCGGCAAAAAATTTGGCCCTGTTCGGGTCTCCCACCAGTACGATCCGCTCTGCCACTTCTCCCGGCAGCGCATCGATATGCATACTCATAAACCATACCTCCTTATCATCAATTATTTTTCTTTACCATTTTTCTTTATCACTTTTCTATTTTAGCAAATATCTGCCTGTGAAATAAAAAAATTTCCATTCTTCCGGACTATGTCCCCCTATCTGCTATGTAAGTATCTTATTTCATCAGCAAATCAGTTCTATACCTGAATATTGCCTGAACAAATTTTGCGTGGCATAATATATTCGCATTCAAGTCTCCATTGTTTTGGGGATAGTCTCGAGTGATAATGTCTTTAAATATTAAAAAGAGAGTATAAAAAAGAAAGTGTATATAATATGAAAGAATTGATTCTTGTTTTTGAAGTAAAAGATAGTGTGATGAAGCAGCGTCTCCGCCAGGCTTTGATGCCGCTGAAGATGCGGGTGAAATATATTTCTCCCTCCGATTACGGAAAAACCGTCGGTCAATTGGCCGGACTTCCGAAACCGGCTGCTCTTGATGGTGCTGTGAATCAGGCCGACACTACTTCTGCCTCAGGGGCTGCTCATCCGACTACTACTTCTTCTGTCTCAGGGGCTGCCCACCTGACTACTACTTCTTCCGCCTCAGGGGCTGCAGATACAAGCGACACTGAAAAGAAGATTCCGGAAAATAAGACGGATGAAAAGACCATCCCTCAGATCACTGCTCCCATGCTGGTCTTCGTGGGACTGACCGATGCGCGTTTGGACGCGGTACTCATGAACATGCGCAAACGCAATGTCCGCATCCCTTACAAGGCCATTCTCACGCCGCATAACCAGGCCTGGCTGCCGGGCAACCTCTTCCGGGAGCTATGCAAAGAACATGAGATTATGAGCAAACAGTCATAAATATTGAAACTCAGAAAGCCCACCCGATCGGGTGGGCTTTTCTAATACCTTATTTCTTCTGTGTTGCCAGACTGACGATGATATAAGCAATTCCGGAAATGATGATTGGGAATACCGTTGGAATCGGATAGCTTACGCCAAACCAGCTGATCACTACCATGATCACGCCCACGATGGAAGCCGCAACCGCACCGCTTGCATTTCCTTTCTTCCATGCCACGCCGCCCACGAAAGGAACAAAGCAGGCTGCTGCCAGGAAGGAATATACATTATTGAAAAGATTCAGAATACTGGAAGAGGTCAGCGCCAGTGTCACAGCCACCACAATAAAAATCAGATTGATGGCCAGCGTAGAAACCTTCAGCTGTTTCTCTGATGCTTCCTTCTTCATAGCGCCCTGCCAGATATCTCTGGTCAGACAGGTGTTAACTGTAATGAATGTAGCATCAATCGTAGACATAACTGCTGCCAGTACTGCCGCAATGATCATTGCTGTAACAATGGACGGCAACTCATTCATGATAACGATAAAGAAAGCATCATTACCGGTTGCGCCGTATTTGAAAGCGCCATAGGATCCTACAAAGGCAGGCATAATTGCCAGCGGAAGCATAACTACGAAGCTGGCAATACATGCAATTTTTGAGGCTTTGGCACTCTTTGCGGAATTGATTCGCTGGTAGGATGGCTGATCTGTAACCATACCCAGGATCAATGGCAGCATCATGCCTGCAAAGCCGGCAGCTGTCAAGCCACTGAAATCCAGAGAAGAAGAAGCAATGGTGCCGGCAGAAACAGCTGCGCTCATTTCTCCTACGGCGCCGCGGGACAGAAGGACTGCCACTGTCAGCACAAGTCCGATGGCGATAACAACTGTCTGTACAACAGATGTCGCAAAAGCGCCCCACAGACCGGAAAACTCAGAATAGATAAATACTACCGCAGCAATAACCAGAACACCCACTGTTCCGGACATGCCAAAGGCTTCGAAGAGAGCCTTTCCTGCCATCAGCTGTCCGGCGCAAAGACCGACGGATGACAGTGAAGTACTCAGGTCATAAATCGTTCCCGGCACAGCATTGTTATATCTCTGCATGGTATAGTCTGCCATGGACATATAATTATTTTTATAAATAAAATCATTCAGAATGATACCTACCAGCAGACAGCTGATCGCGCAGGCCAGTCCGTATGCGGAACCCGCCAAGCCTACTGATGCACCTTCTGCTGCGCCGCCAACGACGAAGCCGTTACCGATCTGACTTCCGATACATCCGCCCATCAGCAAAATAACACCGCCTGTACGGCCCATATTCAGATACTGTTCGAAATTATTTGCCTTATTTCTGCCGGCAAATCCTATAGCAATCATAGCTGCAAAGTAGATTACCAGAACTACTACTATTGTCGTCATAGCTTTTTCTCCCTCTATTTTATTATTTCCTAAACACCTGTTATGTTTTTTCCGTGACCTATCCGGGCGCAAAGTGCTCCTGGCGCCGTCCGGATCTGCGATCCGCCATACTCCATAGCTTCACGACTGTTTTTTACTCGATATATAAGCCTGCATCAAAGCCTTCGTGCATGGCTTTCTGTACATTGCCGGCTTTCTTACAGTCACCGATTTTCCAGAAATCAAAAGCACAGTCTCTGAGTGCTTCTGCCTTCTCCATCAAAGGACGAACGCCTGCCGCTACGACAACGGTATCTGCCTTTACCGTAAAGCTTTCACCGTCCCGCTCTACACGCACACCATCTTCGAGAATTTCTGTACATCTGGAATTATTCATCAATTTGATGCCATATTTTTCCATCTCGATATGCACTGCTTCGTGATGAAGGAATGGGGCATCTCTGCAAAATTCCGGTTTCATTTCGATAATGGTAACCCGGTGCCCTTTTTCTGCCAGGTAAATAGCTTCCTCGCAACCTACCAATCCGCCGCCAAGGATGACCACATTCTCGCCGATCTCATCCGCCCGATCATGCATACCGATGGCCATGATGGTATTCTGGCCATCCATGCCCGGGATATTCGGTATGATCGGCTCCGCGCCGATGGCTGCCACGATGACATCCGGGGCCAGCTCTCTGGCTTTCTCAGGCGTAATTTCTGTATTCATCAGAACTTCAATTTCTCTTTTCTCGACACGCCTGATCAATACCCTGCGCAGCTGCTCCAATGCCTTCTTGAAGGACACATGTCTGGCAAATTTGATCGCGCCGCCAAGCTCATCGCTCTTTTCAGCCAATGTAACCTGATGCCCCCTGTCTGCCAGGAAGATAGCCGCTTCCATACCAGCCGGACCACCACCTACGACCAGTATCTTCTTTGGCGATGCAGCCGGCTTAATATCCCGCACATACATTTCACGTCCGGCCATCGGATTGACAGAGCAGCGAACCAATCTGGAACAATATTTTACATACGGAACAAAGGATTCACTAAGGCAAGAATTACAGCGAAGGCATGGTGTAATGTCATCCGCCTCTCCTCTTTTCATCTTATTAACGAACTGCGGGTCCGCCACGATCGGCCGGGCCAGACATACCAGGTCGGCAATACCCTTTTCCAGAACCTCTTCGATCAGCTCCGGATTGCCCATAGCGCCTACCGTAGCCACCGGTGTTTTGACTGCCTTTTTAATCGCTGCGGCATACTCCAGGTTTGCCCCGTAATCATGGAACATATTCGGGAACATGTGCTGATTAGTCTCCGGATAATGGAAGGAACCGGAAGATACGTGAATGATATCTACCTTACCATCGATCAGCTTCGCAAATTCTACCTGATCCTCGATCGTCAATCCGCCTTTGACAAATTCTGTGCCGCTCATGCGGTAGTCGATCAGCATGTCCGGACATTTTTTACGGATATTGTCAATGACCATCAAGGGAACCCGGGCACGGTTTTCCAGAGAACCACCATATTTATCCGTTCTCTGATTGTGTAAAGGAGACAAAAATTCATGCAGCAGCCAGCCGTGGGCGCCGTGAATGGTCACCATTTCAATACCGGCCAGCCATGCCATTTCTGCCGCATCACCAAATTTTTCTACAATGTACTGAATGGTTTCTTCATCCAGCGCCTTGTAATCCTTTCCCAGATGTCCTTTATGATCACTCGGTGCCCAGATGGTACCGTCATAATATTCCGGATTGGTTCGTCCGCCCGGATGGACCAGCTCAATGGCTGCGATAGAATTGTGTTTTTTGATGGCATCGGTCGCCATGATGAGGGAAGGCAATACTTCCGGATCATCCAGCGCAATGCATAACCAATGTGAGATACCTGTCTTCAGATCCAGCCGTGATTCACCCATGTTTACCACCGCTGCCCCGCCTTTGGCCTTTTCCTCAAAGGCAGCAATATTTTCCGCTGTCAGATAGGCCTGCGGTGTCAGGTTCGACAGTGCCGCCGGCGCTGTCATGATTCTGTTTTTCAGAACCGTATTCCGCAAGCGGAGCGGTTCAAAAGTTTTACTAAATTTCTGCATAAAAAAAGCCCCTTTGGTTTATCGTTTTAGCACGGTAAAATAGTAAACCAAAGAAGCATAAAAATCATTGCATTATTATGATGTGTTTTTGAAATATTTTTACTGGAAATTCTGGCTTTTGCGGTATTCACCGGGCGTTTTATGGTATTGCGCCTTAAACGCACGGCAAAAATAGGCTGTGGAATGAAAACCGGCCAGCTCTGTGATCTCCTCTTCTGATTTATTTGTCTCCAGCAAATATCCGGCAGCCTTTTCCAGTCGGATCCGCATCAAATATGCAGAAAAGTTTTCTCCGAATTCTTTTTTAAAACGCCTGGAAAAATAGCCCTCACTATAACCGCAAAAATCTGCCACTTCCTTCATACGCAGATTTCGGGCATAGTAGAGCGATATGTATTCACCCACGGGCTGCAGAAAGCTGTGTTTTTTATCCCCGTCAAAGCAGAAAATCATCTTTGAAAGCTGAATAAAATAGGATGTCAAAGGCTGCAGGAAGTCTTCCATAAAGGTAATGGTCAGAATCTGGTCATGAAGCTGTTCATTTTCTTTTCTTAGACTCTGCTTTGTGATGCCGAATTTTCCCGCATAATGCTCCATACGATGCAGCAGCTGCAAAAGCAAAACCCGCACATTTTTTGCAGGAATCCGCTGTTCTGTCAGGAAGCACAAAATATTCTCGCAGATTGCTATAATCTCCTTCTCTGCCTTCTGCTGTCCGAAGGCTACACAGAGCTGCAGATACCACTGCTCTACACTTTTACTGTCAGGCAATTCCGCTTCTGCTTCATTTGACCCCTGGGCATCATAGCGGATCAGCTGTTCTTTTCCGCTGAAAAAACTCCGCTGCAAAAGCTTATTCATCTGTACATAATTTGCGGAATAATCAGTCAAAACAATGCATTTCCGACTATAGCAAACAGAAACTGTATAGGGGGTTTTCGTCCGCACCTGTTTCATTATTTCGCGGGCAAAGTTACCGATGATCCTTGCATTTTCTGTGGCTTCTCTTTTTTCTTCCGCCGAATCCGGCCGGATTTCCTCCGTCGGCAGCTTGTTTGCTTCTGTCACTTTCCCATCATTTATACACAAAAAGCAAATGACTGTATTTAGTCCCGTCAGATTTGCCGCGCAGCCTTCCAGCCCTTGCTGGCGCAGGACCTTCTTAATGATTTTTACCACGCCTGCCTTCTGGTAAAACTCTTTGGTAATCTCGATTTTCTTTGCCTTATTTCCGTAATCGTCCAGCTGAATCAGCAGAAAATAGTCCGGCATTTGCCCAAGTCCCACGCTCTGCAGGGCAAGGTCCTTTTTCGCCGGCGCAATGTTATCATAAATCATGCTGAAAGCAAACTCTTCCGCAAATACTTCATGAATCGTTCGATCCGATTTGAAATAAAAACCCTCTTCTATGTTCATTCTTTTACCAGACCTTTCCACGCAAGCCAAGGGGCTTCCGCCCGGATCATTTCTCCTGTAAAGGGCTGCTGCAGCTGCAGCCTCCAGGCGTGCAGATGCGCATAGCTTTCTGCTTTTTTCTCCCGGAAGCAATCGCACCTGAAACTGATTTCATCATTCGTCTGAAGTCCGGCTTCCGGCTTCGTCAGATCTTTTTGCCCCGGCTCATCCGGTTGCCGTTTTTTCTCCCCTCCATAGATCGGATCTCCCAAAAGCGGATGACCTATAGATGCCATATGCAGACGGATCTGGTGTGTCCGCCCATACTTGATCTGAACTTTCACCAGGGAGATTTCTTTTCGAACCAACTGAATCACCCGGTAATGTGTCTCTGCCGGCTTGCCGTCAGGACTTATCATCATCCGATTCAAAGCAGTCGGATCTTTGGCAATCGGATCAGAAATCACACCTTCTGTCTCTTGGAATTCGCCTTCACATAGGGCAAGGTAGGTTTTTTCCAGGATTCCCCTTTCCCGCTGATCAGCCAAAAGAGCTGCCGTTTCCTGATTTTTCGCAAAGAGAAGACAACCGGAAGTATCCTTATCCAGGCGCCCGATGAGATATGCGTCCGCTGCTGCACCGTCATGATTTTCAGCATCCTCGTTCAGACCATTTTTTACGCACTTTTTTATATCATCACATTCACAAATATGGCGCTCCGAATGAAGCTGCTGCCATAAATATGACCGCACATAATCCACCATCGTATCTCCCCAGTGTCCATGGGAAGGATGGCAAACCATCCCCCGGGGCTTGTTGACGATCAGAATACAATCATCCTCATATAATACAGATATATTTTCATTTCCGGCTGGTATTCCTTTTTCCGCTTTTCCGCATATATCATCCGCATTGGCGCATGCCGGCCTTGTTTCGTCAGTTATTCGCGAATTGATCGATAGGGACATTGTCTGATTTTTCTTCAATTCCCTCATATTCTGATCCTTGCTTTCTCTAACGTTTTCACGGACTGCAAGTGCTTCATATACCTTCTGCTGTCCCGCTGCTTCCTTCACATCACAGAGATTCAACTCCAGATGATCCCCCGCATGCAATACTTCATTGACTCTGGCCTGCTTTCCCTGCAGGCGAATGCCATCTTTGCGAAACTTTAACCTGCTGATCTGGTGCCTGGAGAAATGCATACTCTGCAGATAAGCTTGAATCGTCATACCTTCCTGCGCATCCTTTATGATCAAAAGCATTTCTCCTCTCCCTTTCTAATGTATGCCACTAAATTCAAGAACCTGGTCAGACTATTTTCCTTCTCCGGATTTATTCTTCCGGCTTTTCTGTGTTTATTATATCTCAGCCTCTTTCTCCTTACCACAGTTCAACTCTATAAATCAAACTGTGTCTGTATGACTCTTTTTTCATACTCTGCAAACCTGGTGCATTATAAAAGAGGCTGTCACAGTATACCTTTCATTGAATAAAATATAGAAAAAATCCCGGCGCCGCGACTTGTGAGGCGCGCGAATGCGAGCCGAGTCGGAGCAAGCGGGATTTATTTCTATATTTATTCAAAACAATGTATAATGCGACAGTTTCTTATCTTTCACCTGCTGCCTGTAAAAGGGCAGACATCTTATTTTATTTCAGCAGATCCTGCAGCTTGGACAGTCTGACCATAACCTCATCCAGTGTTTCTTTCTCTCTTGCGAAGTGGAAACGGATCAGGTTGTTGACATCCTCACGGAAGAAACTGGATCCCGGAACGGCAGCTACACCCGTATTGATGATCAGCCACTCACAGAACTCCAGGTCTGTCATGCCCTGGAACTGTGGCAATGCCAGGAAATCAGAGATATCTACCATAACGAAATAAGTACCCTGCGGCACATTGTGCTTCAGACCAATCTTATCCAGTCCTGCCAGGAAGTAATCTCTCTTCTCTGTGTAGAGCTCATTCAGCTCTTTGTAATAGGATTCCGGCATATTCAGGCCTGCGCATGCTGCCTCCTGCAGTGGTGCCGGTGCGCCTACGGTCAGGAAATCATGGACTTTACGGATTCCCTCAATTACCTCAGCCGGCGCAATGGCATAACCCAGACGCCATCCTGTGATGGAATATGTTTTGCTCAGGGAGTTACATGTGATGGTGTGCTCCCACATACCCGGCAGAGCAGACATATATACATGCTCATTCGGTGCATATACCAGATGCTCATAAACCTCATCTGTGACAGCAAATGCATCATATTTGATACAAAGCTCGCCGATGGCCATCAGCTCCTCACGGGTAAATACTTTACCGCATGGGTTGGATGGGTTACAGATGACGATGGCTTTGGCACCCTGCTTGAAACCTTCCTCGATGAGGTTGATATCGAACTCATAGGTCGGCGGAACCAATGGAATGTAGATTGGCTCTGCGCCGGAAAGGATCGCATCTGCGCCGTAATTCTCATAGAATGGAGAGAATACCATAACCTTGTCGCCGGGATTTACGATGGTCATCATGGTAGCCATCATAGCCTCTGTACCACCACAGGTTACACAAATCTCTTCATCTGCGATGATCTCACGTCCGATGGCTCTTCCCTGCTTTGCGGCAATAGCATTCAGGATATTCGGGTCACCGTAGGTTACGGAGTACTGATGAGGTCCCTCATAAGCAACCTCTGCCAGTCTGTCCATAATCGCTTTTGGCGGATCGAAATCAGGGAATCCCTGAGAAAGATTGATGGCGCCATGCTCATCACTGATTCTTGTCATTCGACGGATAACGGAGTCTGTAAATGTACCGACTCTATCACTTAACTTTGGCATAATTATTCTCCTGTTACTTGTAAATATTATATTTATTGCGGATTGGATTTTGGCCTCCAAAATCCCCTTCCGTTTTTTACCTCTGCTTCCATACTAGCTCACGCAGAAATTTTTCGCCCGGCCGGAGATCAGCCAATCTCACCGGCTTCCTTCATAGCCTGAATCTCTGCCTCTGAATAGCCCATGGATTTCAAAATCTCATCTGTATCCTGTCCGATACTTCCGGTCGGTTCATAAGCGCGTCTGCCATAATCACTGAATTCAATGGGCGGCGCCGGCATCATCACGGTCGTATGATTTGCATCCGGATACTCCACCGGTACCATATATCCATTCTCGATGGCCTGCGGATCACGGCTAACCTCCTGTGATTCCATCATCACCTCACAGGAAACATTGTTCTCGCTGAGATAATCTCTCCACTCCATAGCTGTTCGTGTCAGGAAGATTTCGTTACAGCGAGCCGTAATCTCCTCAATCGCGCCTGTGGAATGCATGGTTTCAATAGAATCATAACGCGGATCCTCCAGCATATCCTCGATATGAAGCAGTTTCGCGAAATGTTCCTTGTCTGCCACGTATTCATTACAATAAATACCGATCCATCTGCCGTCTTTACAGCAATAGGTCTGGCTGAAAGGATCGGAAGGACAAAGGGGCTCCGGGTTCAAATGCTTGCGATCGAACTGTGTCTGTACCACACCGATGGCATTGCACCAGATACCGCTGGAAAAGAGGGATGTATCCACCTTTGTGCCCTTTCCTGTCTTCGCTTTCGCAAAAAGGGCCATCAGAATACCGGACAAAAATGCATTACTGGTCGCCATATCGCCAAATGCATAGGTCGGCAGAAATGGGAAAGAACCCACCGTGGACCAGTCTGCAATTGCACCGGCACGCAGCCAGAAGGCGCTGATATCAAAACCCGGATTCGAAGCCACCGGACCTTTAGAACCATAGCCCTTGAAATGACCATAGATCAAACCCGGATTCAGCTTTTTCACCGTCTCATAGTCCAGTCCGTTGCGAACCAGAGATTTCTCTCGGATATTGGTAATAAAAATATCCGCATCTGCGATCAGATCCAGCAGAACCTTTTTGCCCGCCGCTGTCTTAAAATTCAAGGCGATAAATTTTTTATTACTATTATGAATGGTAAACAGCGGGTTCAGGTCGTCCTCATAAGGGGTCATCTCATGTGTACCCGCCAGACGCATCACATCGCCATCGAGTGTCTCTACCTTTATAACCTCTGCTCCATAGGCGCAAAGCATGCGGGCTGTGGTCGGTGCCGCCACAACGGTAGCCATCTCTACAACCTTCACACCCGCAAGGGGCAAGCTTTTCTCTTCCATACGAAACTCCACTTCTACATTTATTTATGAACACAGACAGCTTTTTTCCGGATCAAAGCTGTTTTCTGGCCTCGTCAGCGCCGCGATTGAAGCAAAGCGCATTCTTAGGATTTACTTTTCCTTTTTTCTGGAAGTAATAATCGATGGCGCCGCGCATATAATCCTCATCATAATCCGGTGATGCACATGCCAGCGCACCCAGCATAACGATATTGGTACCGCGAGGGTTGTTCATTTCATTGGCAATATCTGTCGCCGGTACTTTGATGACGGTAATATCATCACGATATGTACGCTCATCACTAACCAGGCTGCTGTTTACCAGAAGGATACCGCCGGGTTTTACTTTGCTCTCATATTTATTGATGGCATCCTCGTTCAATGTATAAACAATATCCGGTGCCAGGCAGTATGGGCTCGGAACCTCTGTATCACTGATCTTTATATCACAGTTGGCAGCACCGCCACGCATTTCGAAACCATAGGAAGGATACCAGGAAACCTGTTTTCCCTGCTCCATACCTGCATCAGCAAGGATCATACCTGCGACAAGGATACCCTGTCCTCCGAATCCGGAGCAAATAATCTCAATCATTTCGTATCTCCTTCCCTGTTAATAAACTCTCCCAGAGGGAATGCTTTGCTCTGTGTGGTTTTTACGAACTCACAGGCAGCTTCCGGTGTCATACCCCAGTTGGTCGGGCAAGGGCTGAGAATCTCGATGAGGCAGAATCCCTCACCATTCATCTGTTTCTGCATTGCTTTTTTGATCGCTTTCTTTGCCTTCTCTGTATTGGCCGGTGTATTTACCGCACATCTGGCCAGGTAAGCCATCTCTGTACCGCTGAGCATTTTTGTAATGTCGACAGGTGTTCCGTTCTTTCTGGAATCACGTCCGAAAGGAGAAGTCGCTGTCTTCATGCCTACCAGAGATGTCGGGGACATCTGTCCGCCGGTCATACCGAACACACTGTTATTGATAACGATGGTCAAAATATTTTCGTTACGAAGTGCGCAGTAAATAGTAGACTCGATACCGATACTGTAAGCAGATCCATCACCCGGACGGGCAATAACGACTGCATCAGGACGTACTCTCTTCATACCTGCTGCTGTAGCTACGACACGGCCATGCGCGCCCATGATTGAATTATATTTCATCGCATACTGTCCGAACTGTCCGCACGCTACATCATCTACGGTCAAAATCTTTTCACCGATTCCAAGCTCTTCTGCCGCCTCAGTAATAATACGGCAAATAATTCCATGACCACAGCCGGGACACCAGGAGGCCTGCTGTGTTAAATCTATATCTTTAGGTATTCTATATTCCATTTGGGCATCTCCTTAATACTTAGCTAACATTTCTTTTACTCTGCGCAGAATCTCATCCTCATCGATGACATTCCAGTACTCGCCATAGAATTCTACCGGATATCTGTTACCGGTAGCCAGGATGATATCATCCTGCATCTGTCCGAGAATATTCATCTCAATATCAAGAATTGCTTTGACCTGATCGCCAAGCGCATCAAATGCCTTCTTTGGATATGGCCACAATGTGATCGGTCTGATCAGACCCAGCTTAATACCCTCTGCGCGGGCACGGATAATAGCAGATTTCGCTACACGTGAGCTAATACCGTAAGCAACGATCACGATCTCCGCATCCTCTGTCTGTACTGCTTCCCAACGCTGCTCATTCTCTTCCATCTCAGCATATTTCGCACGCAGATAAACAGGATACTCATCATTTCCGATATCCCAGAAACGGTTCCAGATGACTCTCTGCTTCTCACCCTCTTTACGTGGTCTGATCGCCCAGTCGTACTGGTCGATATCATGCTCCTTCATTTCCGGAAGCTCTACGTTCTCCATCATCTGTCCGATATTTGCATCTGCTGCGACGATAACCGGATGACGATATTTCTCTGCAATGTCAAAGGCCATATAAGCATGATCAGCCATTTCCTGACAGCTTGCCGGTGCCAGAACGATAGTATGATAATCACCATGACCACCGCCTCTGGTCAGCTGCCAGTAATCACCCTGGCCCATAAAAATATCACCCAGACCTGCGCCGATACGCATTACATTGGCGATAACTGCAGGTACATCACTTGCGCAAAGATAGGAAATACCCTCCTGCTTCAGTGAGAATCCGGGACCGGAAGTGGTTGTCAGAGCACGTGCGCCTGCAGAAGCTGCACCAAATACCATATTGATACCTGCCAGCTCAGACTCAGTCTGTACACATACGCCGCCTACTTCGTCCATTCTCCAGCACAGATACTCGAGGATATCTGTCTGTGGTGTGATCGGGTAACCGCTGAAGAATCTGCATCCGGCACGGAGGCAGGCTTCTGCAAAAGCTTTATTTCCTTTAATTAATTCTTTTGCCATTCCTCATTCCTCCTTACTCTAAAATCTCAATGCAGTAATCCGGACACATCTTATAACAGGATCCGCATCCAATACACTCTTTTGTTTCATCCATATGAACGAGCTCGAAACCTTTCGGACCCAGCTCCTTGGATGGCACAAATACACCCTTCGGACAAACGCTTGCACACAGGAAACATCCCTTACAGCGGCTGCTGTCCAACTTCACTTTTGCCATACAAAAATCCTCCTAAAATCTATTTCAACTCGGCGTGAATCTCCGTCCCAGGCGCTTTATGCAGGGCGGGGTTATCGACAAACTCAGCAGCAATTCCCCTTTCCTGACACACAATATAGGCAGGGATTATTAACAAACTCTACTGCACTAACAATTCACATCAACAAATTATACATTTACAGAAAAAAAACCGCAAGACAGCATTCTTTAAAGGAATTAACGCATTATACACGCATAATGAATAATTATAAATTTTCTGCATAGAAAAAAGGCGCTGCACTAACCTGAATTAGTGCAGCGCCCCTCTGGAGCTTTTATATAGATATTTTCAAATCATGCTTCTACGCAGTTAGTTAGCCTCTTTGCTGGCCTGCTCACTGTACTGGTCGATCCATTTATCGAAGTTACCATTGTCCTGGTTCTCTTTGATAACATCATTTACCAGACCAAGGAAAGCCTCATCTCCCTTAGCTACACAAGCCTGGGTAGGTTTATCCTTGTTTTCAAATGTGATATCTTCAAGCTCTGCATAGCTGTCGTTATTGATGACGTACTGTTTTCCAACTACCATACCTGTAACAACCGCATCACATTTACCCTGGCTCAGCTCCAGGAAGCAGTCTGCGATCAGAGAAAGTGCATTGACATTTGCGCCTGTCATCTCATCTCTGGCAACTGTCTCAGAAGATGCACCCATCTCTACATCAACAGTCTTGCCTTCAAAATCTTCCAGAGAAGTATATTTGTCTGCATCCTCAGCGCGAACGATGATTGTCTGCTCGTCATTGATATATACCTCAGAGAAATCTACAACCTCTGCTCTTTCCTCTGTCTCCGGCATACCTGCGATAACGATATCTGTATCACCTGCGCTCAGGGACATAACCAGCTCACTGAATGCCATATCATGCACTTCCAGCTCTACGCCCAGCTTATCTGCAATGGCCTGTGCCAGCTCTACGTCGATACCGATGACATCACCATTGTTTTCTACGCTTACGAACTCAAATGGAGGATATCCGGAAGCAGTTCCCAGAACCAGCTTACCTTTCTGCTGAATCTCAGAGATTTTTGCGCTCTCCGGCAGATCTGTGTCTGCAGAAGCTGCTGTTGTACTTGCTGCGCTAACTGCTGTTTCAGTTGCTGTCTCATTTGTGGCGCTGGAGTCAGAACCGCAGCCTACCATACCGATGGTCATAAGACCGGCCAGCGTTGCTGCCATGATTTTCTTAAACATATGCATACTTTTCCTTCCTTATTAAAATATAACTAAAGTAAATCTATGGTCATATTTCTTACCTGCTATTCGCAGCGGCAAGAAATTATCCACCCATATTCATAAAAATATTTATAAATATTCAAATAAAAATTTTCTTTTATTTCTGTCGGTTGCTGACTGCCATTCTCTTCTCCAGGGTCTTGATGACGTTGGAAATGACAAATGTCAATACGAAATACAGCAAGGATACAATGATCAGCGGCTCGAAGGATTTATAGCTGATACCACGGATCGTATTTGTGATATACATCAGCTCCGCAAGTCCGATAACGGAAACCTGGGAAGATTCCTTAATAATACTTACAAACTCATTTCCCAATGATGGCAGGATATTCTTAAAGGCCTGCGGGAAGATAATGTAAAGCATAGACTGTCTGCTGTTGAAACCGATACTTCTGGCGGCCTCATCCTGTCCGCCGTCAATAGACAAAATACCTCCGCGGACGATCTCACATACATAGGCTGTACTATTGATTACCAAAGCCAGCAGACCTGAGAAAAATCGGCTGAAATCATTTCCAAAGACTGTAAATGTCGGCAGGTTAATGCCCAGCATCGGCAGTCCGTAAAATACCAGGTAGATCTGTACCAGAAGTGGTGTACCACGGATAAATTCTACATAAACCGTTGAAATGGCTTTGAGAATTTTATTATTGGAAATCTTCATGAATGCCATCAGACTTCCGAAAATCGTACTGCAGAAAACCGTTCCGATGGAGAGCAGGATGGTCAAAACAACACCCTGACCAAACATACCGGAATACTTAGAAAATACGTCCAATAATGATGCCATGTGTCTCCCTCCTTACAGTACTTTATTAAGGAACGTTTTGATACGTTCGTTTTCGTTGTTTTCAAAAATATCTTCCGGTGAACCCTCAGCCAGCACATAGCCGCCATCCAGGAAAATAACCCTGTTCGCTACTTCCTTTGCAAAGCCCATCTCATGGGTAACGATCAGCATAGTAATACCTGTTTTCGCCAGGTCCTTCATAACCTGCAAAACCTCTCCAACCATCTCCGGATCCAGGGCAGACGTAGGCTCATCGAAAAGGATTACCTCCGGATTCATAGCCAAAGCTCTGGCAATGGCAATACGCTGTTTCTGTCCACCGGACAAGCTGGACGGATAAGCATGCTTTTTATCTGCCAGACCAACCATCTGCAGCAATCTGTCTGCCGTCTTTTCAGCCTCTGCCTGCGGAACCTTCAAAAGCTTTGTCAGACCGATCGTAATATTTTTTTCTACTGTAAGATGCGGGAACAAATTAAAATGCTGGAAAACCATTCCCATTTTCATGCGGACTTTATTAATATCCACCTTGTCTTTCAAAAGGTTTACGCCATCAAAGATGATGTCTCCCTCATTCGGATGTTCCAGCTGGTTAATGCAACGAAGGAAGGTACTCTTTCCCGATCCGGACGGACCGATGATCGCTACCACATCGCCTTTTTTTACATTCAGGCTTACTCCCTTCAATACATGAAGATCTCTGAAATGAATCTTCAGATCCTTCACCTCAATCATATATTCTTCTGCCATCATTTTCTCCTCTTTTGTAGATTTCCTGCTTCGTTCCCTAAGGAACTTAACCCATCTGCTTGCCTGCTACCCTTATTCGAATATTCAACTCAATTGGTGTCCCCTTCCGGGGCGCTTTGCGTAGGTAGGGGTTAGTAACAAACTTAACTCAGTGGCAAGTCCAATCTCCCACTGAGTCGAAAGCCTACTTTGTACGCTATTTCACTAAATTCGCCGTCGATTCACGAAATAAAAGCGCACATGATCCCTTGCTTTCGTTCGGAATAAAATCTCCGAATACGCCTCTGCGGAATAAATTAATTTCCCCAAATCACGCTAATACCTAAAAAATATATTATCACATAGATTGTTTGTCAACTAACTATATTTAATATTTATAAAAAAAATTGAATAAAGATGCAATTTTCTACAAATTCCACTAAAAAATAGCGCATACTACGCCTTTTGCTTCGTGCGCCCATTTTTCACTGCCTCCAGAACCCGTATCATAAAAAACGGACATGGCAAGCGCCACGTACGCGCTTCCCACCACGTATTTATGATACGACGCCTGGCTTCACTTCGTAGCTACAGAAGTGTCCACTGGACACTTCTTACGCATACTGAAGCATCTCGCCAGGCTACAAAACCTCGACTCCCGGTCTGCTCCTTTCAGTCGCATCCCTACGTCTCGGTTTTGTTGGGTTTCGAAAGCTATGAAAAAGTGTCCACACTAACCCACAAGGGGTTAGTGCGCCCATTTTTCCTAGCCTTCGAAACCCCGTATCATAAAAAAAGCAATACACTGTAGTGTATTGCTTCCTATTATAATCATATTCATTTATGACATACCTTCAAAACTA
>R14__coassemble_161_pt1 | contig 57694 bp, 43 predicted proteins | sample R14__metabat2_high_PE_005 | metagenome-assembled genome bin R14 | reverse complement strand
CGGCGGAGGAATGAGGCGACCTACTGGAAGAGGAAAAGCCATGGGAAGTAGGCAGGAGAAACCCGGGTGCAACCTACTGGAAGAGGAAAAGCCATGGGAAGTAGGCAGGAGAAACCCGGGTGCGACCTACTGGAAGAGGAAAAGCAATGAGAAGTAGGTCGGGAGACCTACTGAAAGAGGAAAAGTTGAGAGAGGTAGGCAGAAGAAGCTCCGGGAAGTCCTACTAAATCAGGAAAAGTGTAAAGGTAGGCCTGTAGAAAGTAGGTTAGAAAAATAAAAAGAAGAAATGAGATAAAGTAATTGCACAAAGTCTATACTATAGGGTAAAATAAGTATACATAAATACAAACATATCGTATTAAACAAGTCATATTTATAATTGTTCACATTAAAAACGTTCAAGAATAAGATCATTTACAATAATTCAACGATTCATAAAAATTCATAAATAAAAATTACATAGATAATGCAGTTCTCAGAAGCACCGACCGCAATGGTAATGAGGAGTGTATGGATTTTGAAAAGAAGTTGTCTATTACTTTGTAGCTTTGCGATGGGTGATTGCACTCCGAATCCGACACTATGTCTGTTTGTATTTAAACATGAGTCTGATTTGTTTTAATAAAGGAAGCTTATTTGATACAAGTGAGAAATTTGTTCGTGAGAATTAATCTGTAAATGATAGACGTTATTGGCTGCAAGGATTGATTAGAGGGGAGAGAAGTTGAAAAAATTAGATAAAGAACTGGAAAAGAGGAAGAAAGAGTTACTTTCTCTTTTAAAAAGGGAAAATGAAAAAGCGGAGGAAATTCCTGCGGGAAAAATAAGGATTGCGCATAGAGGGAATACGGAACAATATTATTTAGTCACAGAAGAAACACAACAAGGAGGAAAGCAGGGAAAGTATATAAAAAAAGAAGATATTTTGATTGTCGAAAAGATTATAAATAATGAGTACTCGGTTAAAATGATTAAAGCTATAGAAAGTGAATTGAAAAGTATCGATCGTTTATTGATGAAACGGAAAAAATGTACTCTTGAGAAGATATACGCTAATTTAAGTCCTTATCGAAGGAAAATGATTACACCTCTTGTTTTGCCGGATGAAATGTTCGTTAAAGAATGGGAGGAGAAAAAATATAAAGGTAAAAGTTTTTTAGAAGGAGTTGCAGAGATTTATTCTGAGCGGGGTGAACGCGTGCGATCAAAATCAGAAAAGATTATCGCTGATCTCTTGTATAGGCATAATATTCCATATAAATATGAATGTCCGCTTCAGTTAACTGATCCAAATGGAAATTTCCATACCTTCTATCCGGATTTTACAATTCTAGACGTAAAAAACAGGCGTGAATTGTATCTGGAGCATCTAGGTATGATGGACGTTTCTGACTATGCGAGAAATGCAGTTGAAAAAATAAATATATATATTAAAGCAGGAATTATTCCGGGAGATCAATTGATTTTTTCATATGAGACAGATAAATCCCCGTTGGACACAAGAGTAGTTGAAATGGTGCTTAAAAGTTATGAATTGCTGTAGGTAGAAAATCAGATTAGTTTTGCGATGAAAAAAGCCGGTATGACATCTTTTTATGTAGATGCTTGTTCCGGCTTTTTTAGAAACACCCGTAAGTGCAATAACGTTCCCTGGTCGCTGCGGATGTTTACGGCTTGGTGATTGCGCATAGTGCTGCTTGCACAACGGTTCGGTTGCTGCCATCACTGGTACAGGTGGAGAGGGTCAGCACACGACTGTTGCCGGCAAAGTTTGGCTTGTCCAGAGAGACAGATGACTGCGAATACATTTTGTTTGCCCAATCCAGGAAGGTCTGATCGATCGTTTCGGTAAATAAGGTGTAAATATCACTATCCGGGGATACGGTCTGCAGACTGAAAATACGATAGGCATAGTTGTACTGCGGCGTCAGGACCCAGATGTATGGATTTTCTTTGTAAAGTTCTTGGGAGGTATATTTTTTCAGCCCGGCAAACATAGAGCCATCTTTCATATTGTGTCCGTAGAGAATCGTATTCGCGTCCGTAAAGTCGCCGATATTTTGGGCATCCATAAAAATAGAGCCGGAGAAGAGATAGGTCTTCTTGAAAGTGTGGTGCAGATAGTAGTCGTTATCTGTGCCGTGCGCAACCGGATAGCTGATTCCCAAAGGTTCGATATAAATCCAGCCGACCACGTCCTGATTAATGGAACGAAGAGAGACAAAATCTACCGAAATCGGATCCTTCAGACCGTCCGGCCATGTATTTGGCGTTTCGCTATATAAAAGTGTGCCGGAAGGAATATCCTGGCTGGCGATATCTGCGCCGGATGTACTATCTGTGGCAGAAGAATCTACGCCGGTATCTTCGGAAGATGTAAAGCCCTGCAAGTCTTTATATTCATCCTGGCCTGCTTTGTATTCTAAAAACAGGGAGACCAGGCGATATCCGGCATAAGCCATAACAGCGAGACAGATAATGATCAACAATGTGGATAGGATAGAAGAGCCTTTGCGGGGGCTCTTTTTATTTGAAGTTTTTTTGGTCAAAGCAAATTCCTCTTTCTAAAAATGAAAACGATTAGTCTATCATAACTTATTTCGCTATCGACTTCAAGTTTTCTGATTGGAAGAAAAGTTCATAGGAGAATTTTGCAGAGACATTGGGAAGGGAGACCTGCATGTCGTGTTAAAGTAACATGTCAGGATAAAAGCATGAAAGCTTCGATTTCCGCCAGGCAATCTTCGAAGGCGCCGTTGTTCAGGAAGCGACGGCTAATGCCGGCTTTTGCCAGATTCTCTTCAGAAAAGTCTGCAGTGTCGGCCAGAAAACGGCGGCACATCTCAGCATATTTTGGTGAGGCTTGTTTCTTTTCGCGCTTCATAGCTCGTTCCAGACGAATACCATCTTCAGTTTCGATGTAAATCGGAATGATTACCTCCGAACCGTAATATTTCTGTAATGGCAGATAAGATTCCAGCGTGCCAATCGCCAGAAAATTTTCTTCGGAATCAGCCGGTGAGGCAGAATCATATCTGCGCTCAGCAGAAGGCAAAGAGGTATTTTCGGAATCTATCAGGGCAGCGGAATTGCATTCAAATTCGGATTTAGCCTTATCTGAGTCAGGGCTGGGTTCGCTTTTAGTGATTAACACGTAATCTGCGGCAGAAATGGCTTCGCTTTTCCGGATCAACCCGTTATCTGCGGTGAAGTAGTACCATGGTCCGGCAATGGTCTGGTAAACTCGTTCCTCGATAATTTTTCCGGCAGCACGAAGCGCAGAGAGCTGCGCCTCATCGGTAAAATAATATTCACGTCCATTTTCTTCACCTTCCCGCATGGGGCGGGTGGTATAGATGACAAATGGCTTCAGATTTAAAGTTTTGTTTTCAAGCAGTGCCTTATAGAAATGATCCTTTCCGCTGGCACTTTTTCCCATAATATAGAATAATTTCGACATATATAAATCCTTCCGGGCAAATTACCGCTACATCATATGATGTGGTGATTCCGAGTGAATGTGAGGAATCATGACCGTTTTTACGTGGCGTAGTTGGGCGCGTAATGTCTAAGCATAGGCTATGAACGGGCGTATAATGTATTACCACAGGTTGAGGAATGAAGGTAGCCTGTAGCTGTATGCAAACATGCACTGTTCTGCATGCTCTTGGTGGACGGCTATATTTGAGGTTTGAGGTCAGATTTCACAGGAGTAATAGGGGAATTGTTTCTGTGTTATATAATAATTAATTTGGCTTAAATTTCAATACAGTCCGGGACAATTTGTATTTGAAATTTGCAAAATCCCGGTGCAAAGAATTGGTTTTGCACGAGATTGCATGAAATGTGCAGGAAATTTATAATATGAATAAACTGAGTCTGACAAGCGATAGGGAATTTTGGATATGTTAGAAACGCAATACCGATACATTCGGAATTACGTCGGCGTGTAGAACAGTGGAACTAAGCCGAAGTGTAATAAGCAAAAAACGGCAGATATCATAGGGAAAATAAGTAAAACAAACAGTAAGAGGAAGAGCGATTATGAGCATACTATATATTAATGCCAGATGTAAACAAATGCTTCAGATACTTGCATCGCAGCCGGAGCATTTATCTGTGAACCGAATCGCACAGGCTATGGGTGTATCACGGCGTACAGTTTATTACGATGTGGACAAAATTAATCTCTGGCTTGTGCAGTCTGGTTTGCCAATATTGGAAAATGAGCGAGACAAGGGTTTGCTTCTCTCGAAAGAAAGCAGAGAGCTTGTTTGGGAACTTTTGAGAGATGATGTGGAGGAGCAGGTGTACTTGTTTTCACCGGAAGAGCGGGTGAAATGCATTGTTTGCTACATTATTTATGCGAAAAAACAGGTATATATCGAACAGCTGATGGAATGCTTTGGCGTTAGCCGCAATACTATTTTCAATGATCTGAAGCTAGTAACGGAACAGTTAGAACAGTACGAGCTAAAGCTGGATTATAAGCCAAAACAGGGATATCGCATCGAAGGTGATGCGGTTCGTGTCAGGGCTTTGTTTATGATGTATTTCAGTGAAATGGAGCCGCTTTTCCGTAGCGGAAGTGTGTATTTTTTTGATGTGCAGGAAGTGCAGGCTTATTATGAATCTATGAAGGAAATTGAAAAAAAACTGGAAATCACCTACGTGGAAGGTGTGCTTTTTTCTGTGGCTGCACTAGTGCCTTTGCTGAAAATGCATCGCAGGGAAGTTTATTTTCCCGGATTAAAGAATGAGCGTATTCAAAAGACGATAGAGTACGCACTAGTGGAAAAATATTTTCCGGATCTGCAGGAAGAGGAGCAGGTTTACCTGACAATGCATCTTTTGGGATCCAGGGTAAATGTGGTTCCGGACGATTTTTTTGAAAGTAATTCCAATGCCTACATCTATGATATGGTGCGGGCATTGATCTGTGAATTTGAAAAAGTGGCCTGCATTACGTTTGAAAATAAAGATGAATTGGAGCGGGCCTTGTTTGTGCATCTAAACACCTCTTTGTACCGATATCGTTTCGGTATTCAGATTGGAAATGTATTTGGTGATGATGTAATCAGGGAATATCCGGATCTTTTCGCCATTACAAAAATTGCGATCAAAAACCTGGAAGCCAGCATTGGTATGCCGATTGCGGATAGCGAGATTGCCTATCTGGCTTTGCATTTCGGCAGTTTTCTGAAAATATCTGATAATGACTCGGATCACTTGCGGATTCTTATTGTGTGCGTCAATGGCGTGGCAACAGGAAATATGATTCGTCGTGAAGTGCAGAAGCTTCTTCCGTTTGCAGAAATCATAGATGTGGTGGCTGCGGTAAATATGATGAATCCACAGCGCATCTGTGATTTGATCATTTCGACTGTGCGAATTAATAGTGTAGTGCCTGTAATCACAGTCAATCCCATTCTTTCGGAATTGGATAAGAAAAATATTCTTCATCATCGTCTCGTGGAAGCACGACAGGTGGAATTGCAGCGAGAAAAGATATTTTCCATTGTGAAAAAATATGTGCCGGAGAAAGATCATTCAGCCTTATTGCAGGATCTGACAGCCTATTTGCAGGGGAAGGATCCGGATATACAGGAGGGGCGGGAGTTTGGTCTGATGGATATCCTGCGGGAAGAAGACATCGGTATTTCAGATGAATTTTCCTTCTGGCAGCAGAGTATACGTATGGCAGGCAAGCCTCTTTTGCGCACTGAAAGTATACGTCCGGCATATCTGGACAAAATTGTTGAGCAACTGCAGTATTATGGACCTTATATGTTCCTGACGGACGATGTGATTTTGGCGCATGCCAATCCGACGGATGGTGTGAATGCGTTGGGTGTATCTATGATGTGTTTTCGGAAACCTGTGGTATTTACTACAGAACGCAAGGCCAGACTGGTGATAGTACTGGCAGCCGAAGATCAGGAGAAACATTTGCGTATTTTGCAGGATATTATTACCCTGCTCGATAGTGAGCATTTTATGGAAAAGCTGGATGAGTGCAAAACATCGGTGGAAATCCTGAAACTGATCGGGAGACTGCTGAAGGCATAATCAGGTTTAAAATTCATTTCTTTTAGAAATAAATTATGGGGCGAGAAGAAGGTTAGGTTTGTTCATATATAGGTAAAGAAAAAGTATAAAACAACAGATTGCGTTTTTGAAGAATCCCTCTTTTTGAGTAATCTGCTAGTGCTTTAGATGATTAAGAATGTGATATTTTTCCGGGACTGTACATGCTCTGTAGATTCACAGGGGAAAATAGCTTTCTGGCTGTTTTCGCAGAATAGAAACTTGAACACACAGCAACAAGACCTTACACAAAATCTTGCACAAAGCCCTGCACAAAACTTTGTGCAAAGAGTGTGCTGCAAGGCGGTGAAATGCAAATGCCTTGCACAGACACCGTACAATAGCTGGACTTCTGTTTGAAGAGCCCAGATGTTAGCATAAATACATCGAAAGGAGCTACAGAAAAGTAGCTTTGCAAATCTGAAAAGGTGACCTGAAGACAATAGTTTTTAACTTAGTAGTGAGTTTGTTTTTTTGGATGAGGGTTAGAAGCGGAAAAGTATTATAAAAGAAAAATACGCTGCAGGCCACCTGAGGATGAGGCTTAAGAACAGGAGAAAGGAGGAAAATAATGGAACTATTAAAAAAAGAAAATGTACAGATATGTGACCAGGCTGCCGATTGGCGTGATGCGATCCGAACTTCTATATTGCCACTGGAAAAGGGCGGCTATGTGGAAGCACGCTATAAGGAAGAAGTCATCGGAAATATTGAAAAGCTGGGTCCCTATATTGTGATCGCAGAGCATGTCGCTCTGCCGCATGCACGACCTGAACAGGGAGCGATTCGATCGCAGATGGCAGTTACTTTGTTTCAAAAAGAGGTTTTCTTTGACGGAAAAGAGGACGGCGCAAATCTGTTCATCTCTTTGGCAGCAGCAGACAGCAGCAGTCACATGGATGCATTGGTGGCAATTTCCGAATTGTTATCAGAGGAAAAAGATGTCGAAAAAATCCTCGCATCGGGAAACACGGATGAGCTTTACAGCTATTTTCACTAAGAGTATAGCCGAAAGATAAGTGTCTTTGTGAAGAGTGAAATGCAGCTATTTCTGTTATGCAAATGGCAAATATGCAGTTTTTTTCATAAGCAAATGAAAAAAATACTTACTTCCGTTAAGTAAAAAGCAAGAATACACTTACCAGGAATAAATTACTTTCGGTAAGCAAACAGTGTAAGGAAAAAGAGGGAGAAAACAATATGTTATCAGTATTACAATTTATTCAGTCGATTTTGTCGACCCCGGCAATCTTCGTAGGTCTGTTGGCACTCCTGGGATTATTATTGCAGAAAGAGTCACCCCAGAATTGTATCAAAGGTACGATCAAGACTATCATGGGCTTCATCGTTTTGAATGCAGGTTCTACTGTAGTGCAGGAAGCTATCGTTCCTTTTGGCAACCTCTTCCAGATTGCATTCAGACTGGAAGGTGTCGTTCCAAACAATGAGGCTATTACTTCTCTGGGACTTTCCCAGTACGCAGTACAGACAGCATCTATTTTTGCACTGGGTATGTGCTTCAATATCCTGCTGGCCCGTTTCTCTAAATTGAAATATATTTTCCTGACAGGACATCATGCTCTGTATATGTCATGTCTGATTTCTATCCTGATGTCAATCGCAGGAATGGATGGTGTTCAGCTGATCGTTACCGGCGCACTTTTGCTCGGATTGGTAATGGCTGTCTTCCCGGCGTTGATGCAGCCAACCATTGAAAAGGTTACCGGTACAGATTCACTTGCTCTGGGTCATTTCGGAAGCGGATGCTACTGGCTCAGCGCACAGATTGGTAAACTTTTTGGACGCGATGATGACACAGTAACAACAGAGGATATCAATTTCCCACAGTGGTTGTCATTCCTTCGTGAAAATACTGTATCTATCGCATTGGCAATGTTCCTTTGCTACATCGTAGTAGCAGGTGTTGCAAACTTTACAGCATATGACGCAGCAGCAGAGATTTTTGACGGAACAAACTGGTTCGTATATTCAGTCATCAGCTCTATCACATTCTCAGGTGGTATCTACATCGTTCTTTCAGGTGTACGTATGCTGATCAACGAAATTACACCTGCATTCAAGGGTATATCTGAGAAGCTTGTTCCAAACGCAAAACCGGCACTGGATTGCCCAATCGTATTCCCGTTTGCACCAAACGCAGTTCTGATCGGTTTCTTCTGTTCCTTCGTTGGTGGTCTTCTGGCAATGGGTATCCTGCTGGCACTTGGTCAGACAGGTCTCGCAGTAGCAATCATCCTTCCGGGTGCAGTACTTCACTTCTTCTGTGGCGCGACAGCAGGTGTCTGTGGTAACGCACAGGGTGGTCTGAAAGGCTGTATCGCAGGTTCCTTTGTACATGGTATTATCGCTACATTCCTGGCTGCAGGACTTTATCCGGTACTTGGATCTATGGGATTTGCAAATACAACATTCTCAGATACAGACTTCACACTGGTAGGTATTGTTTTTGGTAATCTTTGTAAGCTAGTAAGCCCGAATGTATTGACAGCAATCATCGCAGTTCTCTTTGTACTGCCAATTATCTACAATTACACATTCGGCAGAGAGAAAGCTTGATTTAGAAAATAAATAATCGTTAAATCTAAACAAATATGGAGGAAAAATTATGATTAGAAAAATTATGTGCTTCTGCGGATCAGGACTTGGAACATCTTTCGTTATGGAAATGAATATTAAAAAAGCATTGAAAAACCTTGGTATTGACGGTGTAGAAGTTTTCCATTCTACGATTGATGATGTCATGGAAGGCGCTGCTGATGTATATGTATGCTCTGCAGATTTGGCTAAAAACGCAGAGAAAGCCGGCGGCATTGTTATCGGACTGAACAACATGGTCGCTATGAAAGAAATCACTGACAAGTTAAAAGTGGTTTTTGACGAGCAAAACAAATAATTACATGAAATAGAAGATTCTATAATCATACCTACTTTCCCTTTTCAGTTTTTAATGATACTTATAGTAAAATATGAGGACCGAAAGCTGTCTCCTGTACGAGTTGACATCGTACAGGGGGCAGCTTTTGCCTTAGTCTGTTGAGACTTGGCATCATTCCCTGTCATAAATAAATGAAATCTGTTCATAGATTGCAGCCATATCGACCTTGTGCGTGCCTTCCCAGATGCCGACAGGTACCTGGTCCTGAAAGGTGTAGAGTGTCGGGCAGGCACTGGAGTCGTCGTCGAAACGATAGACGGCGATTTTTTTCTTATATGGCCAGAGGATCCAGTATTCACGTACCCCAGCCAGCATATATTTCCGCAGTTTGATGGTCATGTCTTTCAGACGTGTAGACGGTGAGAGAATCTCGATGATAAAATCCGGCGCGCCATAGACACGTCTGCGGTTGAGTTTGTCCCGGTCACAGAGAATCATTACATCCGGCTGGACGATGGTTTTATTATCGCAATCCAGCTGCACATCAAAGGGCGAGATCAGGGGCAGGCAATTACCTTTGTTTCGCTGAACATGCTGTAATAAATCGGCATGAATATATCCTGCTAAGAGCTGATGCACGCTGAGAGGCGCAGACATATCATAGAGGACACCATCAATCAGCTCTGCACGCTGTTCATCCGGGAGCGCGCAGTAGTCAGATATGGTATACTCACCCTGTTTTTTCTCAGGAAGGTATTTCACGGCGCTCTCTGATACATGTCCCGGCGGGATAGCGCAGATTTGGTTATATAAACCCTTTCGGCCTGAATTCCGTTCTGCCAGGATATCTGCGGATACGGAAGTGGGAGGCGGTGAAGAATAGGATGTGTGGTCTGCGGCTGCCGTATGGGAAGAGATTTTTGTATTATCGGTGTTTTCCGTAAGGGAAGCAGTCTTCGGAGTATCGGTGTTTTCCGTATGGGAGGCAGTCTTCGGAGTATCGGTGTTTTCCGTAAGGGAAGCAGTCTTTGTATTATCGGTGTTTTCCATATAGTAAGCAGTCTTCGGATTATCGGTAGTTTCCTGCATAGAAGCAAACTTCGGACTGAAAGCAGAGTCTGGACGGGTGGAATTCTGATTGTCCGCGGTATTCCAGCCATTGGGAGAATCCGGGCCGATCGCATAGAGTATATCCTCGCGGAAAAGTCGTTCCAATGCCTGTATTGTTTCATAGCGGGGTGATTTCGTTACACCGCTGAAAATTTTCTGTACCGTGGCTGCAGGTACGCCGGAGAGTTCGGAGATTTTTTCGTAAGAATAACCGAGCTCTTTTTTTCGCTGAATCATTTTTTCTATAGTCATTGAGGTCTCCTTTCTCGTGCAGAAATTCTTTGACGCTGATATATGCTTCAAATCTTCGGTATCTACTGGAGAGCTTACAAAGCAGGTTTGTTGTAGTGTAATTATAAAGCAGTAATGAGGAAGGCTTCAGCCTTCCGGCTGCGGCGCAGCTGATTGAAAAGCGCGCTGGCACTGACGCTGAAGGCGTGCCTTGCGCAGTTAAGTTTGTTTCTAAACCCCGCTTACGCAAAGCGTTTAGGCAGGAGGTATTAAACCCTGCTTACACAAAGCGTTTAGGCAGGGGGATATTTTATCATGTCCTGACAAGGCGAAATGTCAGATTAATAATCCTGGTAAAAGTAAACATAAATCAAATTGATAAACATAATATAACACGAAGAACACCGAAAATCAACCATAAAAAATCAAATAAATCGTAAATATACCGTATTAAATCGTAAATACCCCAAAAATGACAGGCAGGGACAAAGCGGGGACAAAGCAGGGACAAAGCAGGGACAGAGGACTGTCCCCCGTCCCATATACCTGGACAAAGTAGGGACAAAGGACCGTCCCCCGTTCCGTGCTTGGGGACAAAGGACCGTCCCCCGTTCCTATAATTGTTTCGAAAGTCTTAGCGTGGCGTGGGTAGAAATGACGTGTTATAATATGTGCAATAAAGTCAAAAATGAAGATAGTGTCTAATAACATATGAAAAACGGAAGAAAAGAAAAAATCTACAATAAAAAGGAGGTATAGTAATGAATATTGCAATTCTTTATGATACAAAAACAAACACGACGTCTACGGCAGCGGATTATATCGCGGAAGGGATTGCATCTGTAGAAGGATGCGAGGCGAAATGTTTTAACATTACAGAGCTTGATGCAGAGTATGTAATGGCAGCGGATGGTGTGATCATTGGCTCACCGACATATATGGCATCTGTGTCTTACGGCATGCTGACATTCCTGCAGACCAAAGCCGGAGCACTGAAGCTGGCCGGCAAGCTGGGCGGCGCCTTTGCGACAGAGCAGTACATTCATGGCGGCGCAGAGAATGTCATGACGACAATACTGACCCATGAGATGGTATTTGGCATGATGACATATTCCGGCGGCGGCTCATACGGCAAACCGGTTATTCATTTAGGACCGGTGGGCATGAGCCAGAATATCGCAGATTTCAAAGAATTATTTGTAACCTACGGACAGCGTTTTGCGACACAGCTTGTGAAGATGCATGCATGAGTATGCTGTGGCAACGCAGAATGCAAGCGTATGCTTTACAGGGTTCCGGTAGATCGTATTCTACATAACCGGACCGAATGCTTGCCTGCTTTTCCGATAACAGAGTTAAAAAAGGCTCAGCCTAGCCCGCTGCGCCTACGTTTTTTTAACTATACTCTCGAAAAAACATTGGACGCATTAGTCCGGTTATTTAAGAAATGATGTACTGGTACAGAATAGGAGGAGCTTTTTATATGAGACAATGTATGGATTCGGAAAATCTTCATAGGAGAATAAAGAAAATAATCGGACAGTTAAATGCCATCGATCGTATGATCGATGAGGATATTCCGTGTGAGGATATTTTGGCACAGATGAATGCTGCGAAATCAGCCATTCATAAATGTGGTCAGATTGTTCTGGAGGGACATATCAAGCATTGTGTTCGAGACGGATTAGAGCATGGAGATCCGGATAAGACCATCGAGGATTTCACAAAAGCGGTGGAACGCTTTGCAAATATGAGTTAAAGGGAAGGCGATCATTTCAAAAATGGTCGCCTTTATTTTTTTTACTCCTTGACAACCTATACCCCCATAGGTATAATATGCCCATACCCGTAGGGGTATATAAAAGGTTAAAGATGACCAAATACCTTTAGGGTGAGTGTTTCACGATGGATGACTCGACACTGATCCGGCGCCGAGTCCTACAGGAGCGTGACGCGAACAAGGAGGAAAGCTATGAAAAAATTAATAGAAGGCTTAGAAGATATTTTGGAATGGGGAGGTACGAAAAGGGATATTACCTTTCTGGTGATTTCGGGAATTGCTCTTTTATGCAGTATCTTTAAAATACTTCCCCTGCCCTTTGATGCGGCCTGGATTGCTATTATCCTATGCGGTGTTCCGATTATTCTGGAAGCCATCATTGGTCTGGTGACTGCCTTTGATATCAAGGCCGATGTTCTGGTATCCCTGGCGCTGATCGCATCTGTCTGTATCGGCGAGCATTTTGCCGCAGGCGAAGTCGCCTTTATCATGCAGATCGGCGGCTTGCTGGAAGAGCTGACCGTCGCAAAGGCCCGGGCGGGTATAGAAAAGCTTGTCAAATTAACACCCCAGACAGCGAGAATTATTGATCATGATAAGGAAATTATTATCCCTGCTGAGCAGGTAGTGGTAGGTGCACGCATACGTGTCCTTCCCGGCGAAACAATTCCGGTGGACGGCGTCATTCTATCCGGTCAGACCTCCATAAACCAGGCGGTTATGACAGGCGAATCCCTGCCGGTGGATAAAACGGTCGGAGACGAAGTGTCGTCCGGAACCGTAAACCAGTTCGGCGCCTTTGAAATGAAAGCGACGAAGGTGGGGGAAGATAGTTCTATTCAGCGTATGATCAGGCTTGTACAGACAGCAGACGCCGGAAAGGCGAAAATCGTAGGTATGGCTGACCGCTGGGCTACGTGGATCGTAGTAACAGCCCTGAGTGCAGCAGCAATCACCTGGCTTGTCAGCGGCCAGATTATTCGTGCCGTTACGATCCTGGTCGTTTTCTGTCCGTGCTCATTGGTTCTGGCAACGCCGACGGCGATTATGGCAGCCATCGGAAATTCGACCAAACATGGTTTTCTGGTGAGGGAAGGCGATGCGCTGGAACGTCTTGCAAAGGTTTCGAAAATTTGCTTTGACAAGACCGGTACGCTGACTTTGGGCACGCCGAAGGTCGTTGATGTCAAAGCTTTAAATGCGGCATATGATAAGGAAGAGATCTACCGTCTGGTGGCGATTGCCGAGAAAGCATCAGAGCATCCTCTGGGAAAGGCATTGGTAAGCTGCTATCAGAAAGAGAGCGGAAAGGAAGTACATGTGCCTTCTGATTTCTGCATGCTGCCCGGAAGAGGGGTTAGCGCACTGGCAGAGGGGAAAAAGGTGCTCGCCGGCAATTTGCAGATGATGCAGGAAAATGGTCTGGATACAGATTTGCTTTCGACAGAGGGAAGAGAATATCTGGATCGCGGCTGTACGGTCATCTATGTTTGTATAGAAGAAAAAATCGCAGGCCTGATTGCGCTGGCAGATGTTTTGCGTGAGGGCATGGCAGAAACCATGCAGCAGATTTCAAAAACCGGTGTGACACCGCTGCTGCTTACCGGCGATAATTATAATGCGGCAAATGCAATCGCGAATAGTCTGCATATCTCTAAGGTGATCGCAGAGTGCCGTCCGGAAGATAAATTGCGATATATTGCAGATTCCCAGGAGCAGGGACAAAAGGTTTGTATGGTGGGGGATGGCATCAATGATGCGCCGGCTCTGAAGAAATCCTTTGTGGGCATTGCCATGGGCGGTGTCGGCAGTGATATCGCTGTGGATGCGGCGGATATTGCTCTGGTAGATGACCAGGTTGAGGAATTGCCGCATCTGCTGGCACTTTCCAAACGCATGATGGCGACCATCAAACTGAATCTTACCTTTTCCATGGCGTTGAATTTCGTCGCCATTGTACTGGCCATCACCGGCATTCTGAATCCGGTTGTGGGCGCACTTGTACATAATTGCGGTTCTGTACTGGTAATCATTAATTCAGCTCTTTTGCTGAACTGGAAGAAATAAAATATACTTTTTCGTAAAAAGCACCCGGCACATTGCAGCCGGGTGTTTTTTTATGGATACGGTCAATAGTTTTTTGCAAAAAAAGTTGCAGAAAAGTGTGATAATGGTCATGTTTTTGTGAAAAAAGATGAAGAAAACATCCAGCTTTAGCGTGATAAATTGAAAAAGCACCCTTGGATTGTTAAATTACTAACATAACAAAAAGCAGTTATGCAGAGGACGGATCGCAGGAGCGAAATGGGAATGTATTTGTTTTTCTGCATATAGCTGCAGTGTAATCAAAGTTCGTGAAAAAAGAAAAAGGAGTAAAGATTATGGCACATTTGAAATTTCAGCTTGCAACCTTAGAGAAATTTTGTGTAGATGCATTCTGCGCATTTGGCTTTACAACGGAAGAGAGCCAGATCATCACAGATGTTCTGCTGCTGGCAGATCGTTATGGTATTGAGTCTCATGGCATGCAGCGCCTGTCCCGTTATCATAAAGGCATCGAAAAGGGAATGATCAAAATTCATAACAAACCGGAAGTAGTTTTTGAGACACCGGTTTCCGCAGTTGTCGAGGGACATGACGGCATGGGTCAGTTGATCGGTCATTTCTGTATGACAAAAGCGATTGAAAAAGCAAAAGAAAACGGCATTGCCATTGTCACAGCGCGTAATTCTAATCATTATGGTATTTCCGGTTATTACGGAAAAATGGCCTGTGATCAGGGACTGATCGGTCTGTCTTTTACAAACTCAGAAGCGATTATGGTACCAACCTTTGCCAGCAAGGCTATGCTTGGAAGTAACCCGATCGCGCTTTGTGTTCCGGCAGATCCGTATCCGTTCTTCTTTGATGCTTCTACATCTGTTGTAACCAGAGGTAAGCTGGAGATGTATCGTAAAGCAGAGAAAAAACTGCCGGGCAGCTGGGCATTGGACAAGGATGGCGTGCCGACTGATGATGCACCGTCTGTACTGAGTAATATCGCAAATAAAATCGGCGGTGGTATCATGCCACTTGGCGGAAATCAGGAAATTTCCGGCAGTCATAAGGGCTACGGATACGGAATGATCGCTGAAATTTTCTGCTCTATCCTTTCTCTGGGTATGACATCCAATCATACACATATGAATGGAAAAGCAGGTACCTGTCATGGATTTATCGCAATTGATCCGGCTATTTTCGGTGATCCGGAAGAAATCAAGGAGCATTTTTCTACATTCCTGCAGGAGTTGAGAGATGCACCAAAGGCACAGGGACACGATAAAGTATATACACATGGCGAAAAAGAAGGTCTTGCGACCATCAGAACTGCAATAGAAGGTGTGCCGGTAGATGTAAAGACTGTCATTGAAATGAAACAGATGAGCGAATATCTGCACATGGATTTTGCGAAATATTTCGGCAATCTGAAGATTGAAGGAAGCTACTCAAGCGAGTATTAATTTTATTTATGAAGTATGTAAAACAATTTTTGACGATTCTGGTAATTGCTTTTCTGGGCGAAATCCTCCATTATTTGATTCCGATGCCTATTCCGGCAAGCATTTACGGAATTGTAATATTATTTGCAGGCTTGGTCAGCGGTGTTATTCCGCTGGCCGCCGTCAAAGAAACAGGTCTTTTTCTGGTGGAAATCATGCCGGTTATGTTTATTCCGGCTGCAGTCGGATTGATTGATTCCTGGGATATGATCAGAGGATCGCTAGTTATGTATGTGATCGTGATGGTCTGTACAACGGTTGGCGTCATGGCGGTGGCAGGAAAGGTTACACAGTGGATGCTATCAGGGAAGACTGATCAAAGAAATAATAATCGGCGTAATGATATGGAGGAAAAAACAGGTGCTTGATTTTCTGACAGAATCGGTTTATTTTGGCGTGTTTATCAGCCTTTTCTTTTATGAGGTGGGACTCTGGTGTAAAAAGAAATGGAAATATGCATTTTTAAATCCGCTGCTGATCGCGATCATTCTGACAATTGCCTGCATATGTGTCTTACATATGGACTATGACACATATTATGCGGGAGCAAAATATATCAGTTATCTGCTGACACCATCGACGATTTGTCTGGCCATTCCTCTGTATGCGCAGTTTGAATTATTGAAAAAGAATTATCTGGCTGTATTGGGAGGAATTTTTTCCGGTGTGATCACAAGCGTAGTAATGGTGCTTGCATTTTCTTTTGCATTTCACTTTTCACACGAAGAGTACATTACATTTTTGCCGAAATCTGTGACGACAGCCATTGGTATGGGCATTTCAGAGCAGCTTGGCGGATATGTTTCCATTACGGTTGCGGTGATTATTATCACAGGTGTTTTGGGAAACATTTTGGCGGAGCCGGTATGCAAACTGTTTAAAATCACTGATCCGATCGCAAAAGGTGTAGGTATCGGCAGTGCCTCACATGCCATCGGAACGGCACGTGCTATGGAAATGGGGGAGATTGAAGGCGCCATGAGCGGCTTATCTATAGCGGTAGCAGGTATCATGACAGTATTTGCGGCAATTATTTTTTCCGGTTTGTATTAAAGCTAAAGATAAAAATACGCTTGGGCCCCCGTTTCCCCGGGACAAAGGACCGTCCCCCGTCCCGTTATTCTTTCGGGTTCTGGAAGAGGTGGTAGTAGTAGTTGCGTTCGGTTTTCTGTTTTGCGCGGTCGATCAGGTATTGCTTGTTCTGCTCGTAGTGTTTGGAGAAGATGATGCCGTAGATGCAGTCCAGCACATAAAGGAAGGATGTACGGGAGGCGAAACAGCCCATTTTGTTTCGTTTTTCATCGCAGTCGATGCGCAGTACGACTTCCGCGTATTTGTCGTATGGCCAGATATCTTTGGCGGCAGTTAACAGTACAAAAGGAATTTTCGCCAGCATTAACTCATCAATGATGTAATGGATCTGCTGGCTGTTACAGTACTGGGAAATGATCAGGGCACATTCCTTCATGCGGGAGGAAACCGGCTGGCGGTTCAGATTTTCGGTGAAACCGTTTAATGGCTCTAAGTGACAATGCTTGCCGATACGCATTAATTTGTACTGAAAATCCTCTGCCAGGATCAGTGACTCGCCACGGCCGTAAATGTGCACGATATCGGAGAGAGCCAGAAGGTTTGCAGCCTTTGAGAGCGTGACGAAATCCATATTGTCCATAGTCTTCTTCAGGGCCTGGGTGGACAGCTGATAGAAGGTATCGGCAATATTATTAATAGAAGAATTCGGCGCGATCGGGATATCCACGCTGATATTCCGGTTTTCTACAATAAAGCTGTTAATCTCACTGGCCAGACGAATTTTAAAATCACCATAGCCTTTGGTGCCGAGCTTTTTGCAGAGACGAATGATGGAAGCCTGGGAGACAAAACATTCATTGGATAATTCTTCCAGGGAAAGTTTAATGACGATATCCGGATGATCGGAGATGAATTCGACAACGGTTCGTTCAGATGCGGTAAATTTGTCTAAGTCCAGAAACTGTTCGATCAGCATAGTGTGTCCTCCTCTTCTGTAATGTGAGCTTGATCGGCATGCAGATTATTGTCAGTATGCGTTCTGTCACGCTTGGAAATGGTCAAGAATGCCGGGCTATATGCAATGCAATGTGAAAATGCAGATTGCAAATACATAATACGGCAAAGAGCTAAGGGAAATCCCTGAATTCATTATCTTGTATGAAAAAGAAAAATTTTCCATAAAAAGAAGAAATGCAATTAAAGTTCCTCTGCGAAAATGCCAGGAAGCTTCTGCATGAATGCAAGAAAATATAGCAATTTTACTATGATTTTCGATGTGGTGATTTCGAATTATTGTAATTATGCTTGCCTATAGAGATATTTTAGCAGAAAACCCCGCAAGAGGAAATTGTAATCTGTTCTGCAAATGCAGGTTGCAACTTAGTTTGCAAAAAGCTCCCGTTTTTTGCAAAAAAATCGATTTTTTGTGAAAGAAAAATGCAGAATCAGGCAGAAATATGGGCGGGGCGAGGCTGCTTTTGTATAATGCAATCATAAGAAATGAGCAAACAAAATGTGTACACAGTAAAGAGGAATGATACAGTTCGAAACAGAAATGCATTGTTCCCAGGGTTCTGATCAGAAAAATACCGATTTTGCAAAGCGAAAATAGCAGCACAGATGAGATATCGCAAATGAGACAGCCCAATGCATCACAAAGCAAAGCGGCAAACATGTGCGAAAAAAGAGAAGCAGCAAGTATAAAAAGGAGAAGGAAATTTATGAAAGCATTACAGAAGACATTTCCGGAAAATTTCCTCTGGGGCGGCGCCATCGCAGCAAACCAGGCAGAGGGTGCTTATCTAGAAGATGGTAAGGGACTGGATATCGCATCCTGTTTCCCACACGGAATCAAACATGAATATGATTTCAAAGTCATTCCGGGCAAATATTATCCGAGCCATGAGGCCATTGATTTTTATCACAGATACAAAGAAGACCTGGCATTGATGGAAGAAATGGGATTTTCCGCATTCCGTACATCCATCAGCTGGACCAGAATCTTCCCGAACGGTGATGATGAGGAGCCGAACGAGAAAGGACTGCAGTACTATGATGATCTCTTCGATGAGATGATTAAAAGAGGTATGACACCGGTGGTTACACTGAGCCATTACGAGACACCTGTACATCTGGTAGATGAGTACGGCAGCTGGAGAAGCAGAAAGCTGATCGGCTTTTTCCTGAAATATTGTGAGACAGTATTTAACAGATATAAAGGCAAAGTTAAATACTGGATGACATTCAACGAGATCAACAATATGCGCCGTATGCCGGGCGCTGCCGGCGGTATTTTCCCGAAAGAAGGAGAGAATCTGCAGCAGGCTGTTTACCAGGCAAGTCACCATATGTTTGTAGCACATTCTCTGGCCATTAAACTTTGTCATGAAATCGATCCGGAGGCCAAAATCGGATCCATGCTTTCACTGAGCAATACTTATCCTCATACCTGTAAGCCGGAGGATGTGTTCGAAACAATGGAGCTGAGAAGAAGATCCCTTCTCTTCGGTGATGTTATGATCAGAGGATATTACCCGAACTACATGGCAGGCATCTGGGCGCAGGATGGCGTTGAGGTAAAAATGGAAATGGGTGATGAGGAGATCCTCAGAACATATACATCTGACTACCTGGCATTCAGCTACTACAGAACCTCCACACATGAGTATGGCCAGCCATTCCATGGGGATACAGGCGGAGATCAGGGAACACCAAATCCATATCTGGAGACAACACCATGGGGATGGCAGATCGATCCGGTCGGACTTCGCTATACACTGAACGAGCTCTATGACAGATACCAGGTACCGCTCTTTGTCGTAGAAAATGGTCTGGGACAGATTGACGAGCCGGATGAAAACGGACAGATTCATGATGACTATCGTATCGATTATGTCAGAAGACATGTGGCAGCAATGAAGCAGGCAATCCAGGATGGTGTAGACGTTATTGGTTATACATACTGGGGACCGATTGATATCATCAGTGCCGGTACAGGCGAGATGAAGAAGCGCTATGGTTTCGTTTACGTAGATCGTGATAATGACGGAAACGGAACACTGGAGAGACGTAAGAAAGATTCTTTCGAGTATTACAAGCAGGTAATCGCTTCTAACGGAGAGAATTTGTAAGGATGTCCCTTCCGGATATAAGGACTTTGTTTGCTGGTAGTGTAGATAAGGTTCGCTTTTTTAAAAGATAGGAGAAGAAATATGGATTTTAATAAAATTACCAGAGAACTTATCGGGTTGGCTGGTGGCGTGGAGAATATTTCCAGCGTTACACATTGCTCCACTCGTTTGAGATTTTTTATCAAAGATAAATCTAAAGTAAATAAAGATGCAATCGCAAATACAGAGCCTGTTCTGGGCGTGGTTTTCCAGACAGATGAGCTGCAGATGGTTTTTGGAAAGAATGTGATTCCATTCTATAACGAAGCAAGCCGTATCTTTAATGAAGAAGGCGGCAAGGGCGGCGCTTCAGAGGCACCGGCGAAGAAGGGACCAAAGAGCGCTTCTGATATCGTGAACGTTATCGTAGGTTTTGTCTCTGCTGCAGTTACGCCATTGATTCCGGGCCTGGTTGCAGGTGGTATGCTTAAGGTATTCCTGCTGCTGGCTACACTGGCCATCCCGACCTTTGCTGACACAAATGCTTATACATTATTAAGTCAGCTGGCTAATGTTCCTTTCTATTTCATGCCGATCTTTGTAGCTTATGGTGCTGCTAAGAAGCTTGGCGGTACACCACTGTATGCAATGGCAGTTGCCGGTGCGCTCTTGTATCCGGACTTCCTGAATATGTGGGCTGAAGATGGCGCAGTTGTTACGATTTTTAATCTGCCGGTTACAAAGGTCTCTTATTCCAGTACACTGCTTCCGGCACTTTTGATCGGTTTGTTTGCTTACTACTGTGAGAAGGCACTGACAAAGATTATTCCTGGTATCCTCAGAACAGTATTGGTTGGTATGCTGACCATGGGAATCACCTATACAGTAGGTATCGTGGTTCTCGGACCTCTGGGTGATGTCGTTGGTTCTGTTATCGTTAACGTATTCCTGTGGGCTTCCAATACCTGCGGACCGATCGCCATCGGACTATTGGCGGCATGTATGCCATGGCTGGTTATGACAGGTATGCATCATGCGGTTACACCATTCATGGTACAGGCATTTGCTGACCCTGGTTATGATGTATTCTTCCGTCCATCCTATATCCTGCACAACATGGCAGAAGGTGGCGCTTGTATCGGTGTTGCCCTTCGTACAAAGAGCAAAGAGTTCCGCGCAGAGTGTTTGTCCCTGGCGTTTGGTTGTATCGTCGCAGGTGTTACAGAGCCGGCTCTTTACGGTGTAAACTTTAAACTGAAACGCCCGATGGTCGGTATCATGGCAGGTGGTGCTGCCGGTGGTATCACAGCAGGTCTGATGGGTGTTTGCGCTTATGTATATGGTTATTCTACAATCCTGGCGCTGCCAATCTTCCAGGATACAATGATCGGTATGGCTATTGCCATCGCAGTAGATATCGTAGTGGCAGCAGTTGTTACCTTTATTCTTGGATTTGAGGATGTGGTTCCTGCACAGCAGCCAAAGCTGGATGCTCCGAAAGCAGAAACAGTTGAAACAAAAGCAGCTCCTGCAACAGTAGAGTCTGCAGCAGAGGCAGTTGTAGCTGCACCTGTAGAAGGTAATGTGATTCCGATGGAAGAGATTCCGGATGCAATTTTTGCCGGCGGTGTTCTGGGTAACGGCGTAGGTATCCAGCCGGAAAAGGAAGAGGTCAGAGCACCTTTTGACGGAAGCATCGAGAGTGTAACAGATACAAAGCATGCCGTTGGTATTACCAGTGCGGCTGGTGTAGAGATGCTGATCCATGTAGGTATTGATACCGTAAAAATGGAAGGCAAAGGCTTCGAGTGTCTTGTCAAAGAAGGCGATACCGTAAAGAAGGGTCAGACCCTGATCCGTTTCAGTAAGAAAGCCATCAAAGAGGCAGGCTTCAACGATACCGTTGCAGTACTGGTTTCCAATGCAGATGACTATGATAACTTTAAAGTACTGAAGACAGGAAAGACAAGCTTCGGCGAGTCCATCATTACAGTTTCATAATAAATGGAACATAATTACCTCCAATATTATTCTTGATATAAGCACGCTTCTGTTTCCGGTTTTTACGGAGGCGTGTTTATATAAAAGATAAAGATAGCCCACCGCCTATAGGTGGTGGGACTATCTTTAGCACGGTGCTGGGTACAAGCCCAGTACCGTGCAGGCTGCGAAGCAGCCGATCTTTTAACGAGCAAACAGCGAAGCGTTTGCGAGTTTAATAAATAGGTCAGATTCCTGACTTATCTCTCTCACTCTTATATCTATATCATACCCTTTAGCGGGGGCCGCAGTGCAGATCATGCGCTGCGGCCCTTGTGCTTTCTTAATTTCTTGCACCGGTCGCTTTTCATGTATTTGAGGCTAAAGGAAGACATGAAAGGCACGAAGGAATGGGTTAATTAATCGTTGGCATTCGTCCTCTATGTATGTTATACTACATAATAATGCTTAACGTAGGTTAGTATGCCCTGATGTTTCTCATGAGGATTTTGAGGACGTCAGATAAGACATATTTTACAAAAAAATAATTGAAAGATTATGAAAAACGTTAGGCAATGACCGAAATCCGAAATGCGGGATATATTTCCGGAATTATACATAAGGTAATGTCCCTTACTGCGCTGCACGCCCTTTGGCGTCTAGAGGTGGGAAAAATAAACCTTCTGCTAAAGCATGGCCTTCGGTGTCGGGCGGGCGTCTATAAGTGGGCAAAACATAAGGATCAGGTCGAAAAACAGATTACAGGAGGTGAGTCGTATGCAGCAGGTGAATGAGTGGAAAGGTTTCAATCGTGTGATTGGCCATAAAAATATCATAACACATTTGCAGAAATCTATTGAATCAGGCAGTATTTCGCACGCATATATCTTTGGCGGCGAAGACGGCTCGGGCAAAAAAATGATTGCCACATTGTATGCGATGGCGCTGGAGTGTAAAGAGAAAGACCGCCCATGCATGATGTGCCCTTCCTGCAGAAAAGCAACAGACGGAAATCATCCGGATATCATATTTGTGACACATGAAAAACCGAACAGCATCGGTGTCGATGAGATTCGCGACCAGCTGGTGAATGATATCGTCATTCGCCCCTATGAGAGCGAGTATAAGATCTACATCATCGATGAGGCAGAAAAAATGACCATGCAGGCGCAGAATGCGATCCTGAAAACCATCGAAGAGCCGCCGGCATATGCCATTATTCTTCTTTTAACGACGAATCCGGAGGCCTTGCTGCCGACCATTTCATCGAGATGTGTTACACTGAATCTCCGGCCGGTAAAGAATTCGCAGGTAAAGGATTACCTGATGTCGAATATGCATGTGCCGGACTATCGCGCAGAAATCCTGGCCTCCTTTGCCCAGGGAAATGTGGGAAAAGCCATTCAGGCAGCCGAGTCGCCTGATTTTGCAAAAATAACAGAGGACGCTGTCAGCCTTCTGAAAAATTACGGTAACCGGAATGTGGCTGACCTGTCGGATGCGATCAAAGTACTCAGTGATAATAAAGAGCATGTTTATGAATACCTGGAGCTTTTTTCCATGTGGTTCAGAGATGTGCTGATGTTTAAGGCGACCAAGGAAGTGGACAGCCTGATATTTAAGGATGATATAAATGCGATCAGAAGCAGAGCATCTGTCAGCTCTTATGAAGGTCTGGAGAAAATCCTCGAGGCCATTGAGAAGGCGGTGCAGAGACTTCGTGCCAATGTTAATTTTGAACTGGTCATGGAGCTCCTGTTTTTGACCATCAGGGAGAACTGATTAATGGTAAAGATTATTGGAGTCAGATTCCGCAATGCGGGAAAGGTGTATTACTTCTCGCCGGAATCTCTGGAAATGAAGGTGGGAGACAGCGTCATCGTAGAGACGGCGCGCGGCATTGAATGCGGCCGTGTCGTACTTCCGCCCTCAGAGGTGGAGGAGACAGAAATCGTCCAGCCTCTGAAAAGCGTCATGCGCGTGGCCACACCGGAGGATGTAGCCCATGCGGCAGAGAACAGAAAAAAGGCGAAAGAGGCATTCTTTATCTGTAAGCAGCGTATACGTAAACACAATCTGGACATGAAGCTGATTGATGCAGAATATACATTTGATAATAAAAAAGCCCTGTTTTATTTCACAGCGGATGGTCGTGTGGATTTCCGTGAGCTGATCAAGGATTTGGCTTCTGTTTTTAAGACCAGAATTGAGCTCAGACAGATCGGTGTCCGTGATGAGACAAAGCTTTTGGGCGGCTATGGTATCTGCGGCAAACCGCTTTGCTGCGCCTCCTATCTTTCAGACTTTGCGCCGGTATCCATAAAAATGGCCAAGGAGCAGAATCTGTCCCTGAATCCGACAAAGATCTCGGGCGTCTGCGGTCGTTTGATGTGCTGTCTGAAAAACGAGGAAGAGACCTACGAGTATCTAAACCGTAAAATGCCGAATATCGGTGACACAGTGAAGGCGCCGGACGGTACGACCGGAGAGATTATTTCCGTGGACATTCTTAAACAGGAGGTCCGTGTACTGGTAGAGACCGAGGATGACGATAAGGAAATCCAGAAATATGCAGCAGATGATCTTTTGGTCATGGCCCGCCGCAGAAAAGGTCGTGGTAAAAAACCGGTTGCCGAAATGACGGAGATCGAAAGTAAGATTGCCGGAGAAGTGAAGGAGCAGCTGGAAAAAGGCGGAAAAGCAAGGTCCGAAAAACGTGCAGAAAAGCTACAGGCGGAAATGCCTTCGGACGACGAGAAAGAGGCAATGGACTTTAGCTTCCTGAATCAAACTTCGGAAGAAGCCGAAAGCTATTCCTATGATGCGGAAAATCCTGATGCTGTACAGGCAGATGGTTTTGCAGCTGAAGAAAGTCCGGAGGATGCAGACGGCAAGCGTCCGCAGGCCAAAGGCGGCGAAGGAAAGGAACGCTCTTCCAGAAATAATCGGGATCGACGCAGAAACCGGGATCACCGCAAAGCCAACGGAAATCCGGAAGGCAGCGTCAATGAGGGCGCTGAGGCTGAGAATGCGGATGCAGCGCAGGCTGAGAAAGGCAATCGCAGCCGTGGTCGTCGTGACCAGCATCAGCGAAATCGTAAGGATGCGAATACGAATAAAAACGGTCAGAATGCTTCCCACCGTGATCAGCAGGATAAGGACGGAAAGAAGGAGCAGGGAAAACGCGAGAATCGTAATCACGAGGAGAAAAACCGGGAGAACAAAGCCGGTGAGGAGAATCGTGAGCAGAAGAATGCGAACAGAAAAGACCGCAGCAGAGATGGTTCCGGAAACCGCAGAAATCACGGCAGGGATCGTCGCAACAAAGACAGAATGCCTAAAGAGCAGGGAAAAGAGAATAATGCAGAGAACAAATGATATTGCACCGGAAGGAGCACTTCTGCGGGAAGGCGAGGCGCTCGATGATCTGATGAATGGATATTACCTTATTCAGTCAGAACGCAATTTTCGTTTCGGGATTGATGCAGTGCTTTTGTCGGATTATGTACGATTGAAAAAGAAGGACCGTGTCATCGATTTCGGCTGCGGCAACGGAATCATTCCGATTCTGATGGCGGCAAAAACAGAGTGTGAAAATATCATGGGACTTGAGATCCAGGAATCCAGCGCAGATCTGGCAGAGCGAAGTGTGAAGCTGAATCATCTGGAGGACAGGATCAGCATTGTGCGAGGAGATATAAAGGAAGCTGCACCGGTATTCGGGGCAGCTTCTTTTGATGTCGTGGTAAGTAATCCGCCTTATATGATCGGACAGCATGGACTGACCAATCCGGATCAGGCCAAAGCCATCGCGCGCCATGAGATTTTATGTACCTTTGATGATTTGGCGAAAAATGCGTCGATTATTTTGAAACCCAGAGGAAAATTGTACCTGGTCCACAGACCTTTCCGTCTGGCGGAAATCATGAAAACCCTGATCGATCACCGTCTGGAACCCAAACGTATGCGGCTGGTATATCCTTATATAGACAAAGAACCAAACATGGTCCTTATCGAAGCAGTAAAGGGCGGCAACTCCCGGATCAAGGTAGAACCGCCGCTTGTCGTATACAAAGAACCCGGCGTTTATACGGAAGAAATCCGGCGGATCTACGGACTGGAGTGAGGATTTCAGAAAGATGATCGGGAGTCGATGTTTTGTAACAGGGTGGGAGCTCAAAGAGCGGAGCCATGCCTAGTACATCATCAAATGAGGAATCGCGAGAAATGCGGCATGGGCGTTTTCTATGAGATATATAAAAACTTGGATTAGCAATGGTGCTGTAATGTAGCCCATGAAAGGATAAGTTTGCATGAGTGGAGTATTATATTTGGTGGCAACACCGATTGGAAATCTGGAGGACATGTCACCGCGGGCGGTGCGGATCCTGCAGGAGGCAGATGTGATCGCAGCGGAGGATACCCGCAATAGTATCAAGCTGTTGAATCACTTCGATATTCATGTGCCGATGACGAGCTATCATGAATATAATAAATACGATAAGGGAAAACATTTGGTGGATCGTATGCTGCAGGGTGAAACGGTAGCGCTGATCACCGATGCGGGAACACCGGGTATCTCCGATCCCGGCGAGGTAGTGGCCCAAATGGCCGCAGAGGCAGGAATCCGGGTGTGCTCCATCCCCGGACCGGCGGCGATGATCAATGCACTCATCATCTCCGGCATGCCGACGCGAAATTTCGTCTTCGAGGCCTTCCTCTCACGGGAAACCAAGGAACGAAAAAAAGCCCTTGCCCGACTAAAGGATGAGACCAGAACAATGATCCTCTACGAGGCACCGCATCACCTGGAAAAAACCCTGGAAGACCTGGCGCAAGTGCTTGGCGAAAACCGGCGGATCGCCCTCTGCAAAGAACTAACGAAACGCCATGAGAATGTCTTCCGCACCACGATCCGTGAGGCATTGGATTATTATAAGGAAGAAAAACCCCGCGGCGAATATGTCCTGGTCATCCACGGAAAAACCGAGGAAGAACTACAGCAGGAAAGCGCAGAAAAATGGGAAAACTACACGATCGCCGAACATGTGCAATACTACATGGACCGCGGCGAAGATAAGAAAAGCGCCATGAAGCTCGCCGCCAAAGACCGCGGCTTAAGCAAACGCGACATCTACCAGGCACTCCTTTGAAATGTCAAGCCGATGAAAATCAAGCATTCCAAATCAGCCAGCGAGATAGACAGAAACGGAAGAGACATCCGCAGTGCCGGAGCCTTATGAAGGGCAACAAGCAGCCAGTGAGATAGATAGAAACGAAGGAGACATCCACAGTGTCGGAGTGAAAGGAAGCGCAACAAACAGGCAACAATGTGGATAGAGCGGAGGAGAATTCGCAAGCCCAGAGCCTTACGAAGAGCGATAGTCAGCCAGTGAGATAGATAGAAACGGAGGGGACTTCCGCAGTGTCGGCACTTAATGAGACCGAGCCTATGGCGAAGGTCGAATTTAGTACCGCTACACGAGGACCTAAGCGCGAGCGGTCCCCGGAGTTCTATCTATCTCACTGGCGTCCGGAAATCCTAAGCGCGAGCGGTCCTCATGAAAAATCCATCGGCGAACGTTGCAAATCCAATTGCAAATTGCTATAATACGATTAATATTACGCTCTTTTAAAGGGTTGAAGAGGAGGCGGTTTGATGAATATTAATATCAGAGGTAAAAATTTCGAGGTTACTGACGGTCTTAGAAAAGCAATCGATACCAAGCTTGGAAAATTGGAGAAATATTTCAAGCCGGACACAAACATCGATGTCACACTGAGTGTAGAGAAAGAAAGACAGAAAATCGAAGTAACGATCCCTGTCAAAGGAAACATCATCCGCTCAGAGCAGACCAGCAATGACATGTATGTTTCCATCGATCTGGTAGAGGAAGTCATCGAGAGACAGCTTCGCAGATATAAAAAGAAACTGGTAGAGAAGCATCATGTAGGCGAGAGCTTCCAGCAGACATTCCTGGAGAATGACTATCTGGAGGATGAGGACATCCGTATCGTAAGAACGAAACGTTTCGATATCAAGCCAATGTATCCGGAGGATGCATGTGTGCAGATGGAACTGCTCGGACATAACTTCTACGTATTCTGCAATGCGGATACCAATCAGGTAAATGTCGTTTATAAGAGAAAAGGAAATTCCTACGGATTGATCGAGCCGGAAGCATAAAGCCAAGGGCAAGCTTCTTTCCGGGCAAGAGTTGAATTCATTTTTAAAGAAATGAAATATAAAAAAGGATATGATTCTTCACATCCGTTCGGAATCATCATGGATTATTATACCTTGTCAGTCTTATGCTTTCAGATGATGGCTGGTGAGGAAAAAATAAAAGTAAAACCCGTAAACCACAGCTAATAATTAAGAAATAAAACATATAGCTACAGCATTACAGTTCGGTGTCTTCGGACGCCGAACTGTAAAGTACGTTTTGGAGAATTACAGATTTATGAAATTTACAGAGAGACTTTTTGGAACGCACAGCGAGCGTGAATTGAAGAGAATCAATCCGATCGTTGATAAGATTGAGAGCCTGCGTCCGGAAATGCAGGCACTTTCCGATGAAGCGCTGCAGGGCAAAACCAAAGAATTCAAAGAGCGTCTGGCCAAAGGCGAGACTTTGGATGATATTTTGCCGGAGGCATATGCTACAGTTCGAGAGGCTGCCAAGCGTGTGCTGGGAATGGAGCATTATCGTGTACAGCTGATCGGTGGCGTTATCCTGCATCAGGGACGTATCGCCGAGATGAAAACAGGTGAAGGTAAAACACTGGTATGTACACTGCCGGCTTACCTGAATGCATTGACAGGCAAAGGTGTACATGTCATCACAGTCAATGACTACCTGGCAAATCGTGATGCCACAGAAATGGGTCAGGTACATCGTTTCCTGGGACTGTCAGTAGGTTGTGTCCTGAATGACATGAAGAACGATGAGCGCCGCGAGCAGTATAACTGCGATATCACTTATGTTACAAACAACGAGTGCGGTTTTGATTACCTTCGTGATAACATGGTCATCTATAAGGAGCAGCTGGTACAGCGTGGTCTGGAATATGTCATCATCGATGAGGTTGACTCTGTTCTGATCGATGAGGCCAGAACACCTCTGATCATTTCCGGACAGAGCGGAAAATCCACCAAGCTTTACGAGACCTGTGATATTCTGGCCAAACAGCTGGAAAAAGGTGAGGCATCCGCTGAATTCAGTAAGATCAATGCCATCATGGGCGAGGAAATCGAGGAAACAGGCGATTTCATCGTAAACGAAAAAGATAAAGTTGTTACTTTGACAGAGCAGGGTGTCGCAAAGGTAGAGAAATTCTTCCATATCGAGAACCTTTCAGATACAGAGAACCTGGAAATCCAGCACAACATCATTCTGGCGCTGCGTGCCCATAACCTGATGTTCAAGGACCAGGATTACGTCGTAAAAGATGATCAGATCATGATCGTTGATGAGTTTACAGGACGTCTGATGCCGGGACGCCGTTATTCTGACGGTCTGCATCAGGCCATTGAGGCCAAGGAGCATGTGAAGGTAAGACGTGAGAGCAAGACGCTTGCCACCATCACCTTCCAGAACTTCTTTAATAAATACGCGAAGAAAGCAGGTATGACAGGTACTGCCCTTACAGAGGAGCAGGAGTTCCGTGATATCTACGGCATGGACGTTATCGAGATTCCGACCAACCGTCCGATCGCCCGTGTGGATCACAATGATGCTGTATATCTGACACAGAAAGAGAAATTTAAAGCAGTATGTGACGAGGTTGAGGCTTCCCATGAGAAAGGACAGCCTGTCCTGGTAGGTACTGTGAATATCGATACATCTGAGATGCTGAGCAAAATGCTTCGTAAACGTGGCATTCAGCATCAGGTACTGAATGCGAAATTCCATGACATCGAGGCAGAGATCGTATCCCATGCAGGTGAATTCGGTACTGTTACCATCGCCACAAACATGGCCGGTCGAGGAACCGATATCAAGCTGGATGATCAGTCCAGAGCTGCCGGCGGTCTGAAGATCATCGGTACAGAGCGTCATGAATCCCGTCGAATCGATAATCAGCTGCGTGGTCGTTCCGGTCGTCAGGGTGACGTCGGCGAGTCCAGATTCTACATCTCACTGGAAGACGATCTGATGAGATTATTTGGTTCCGAAAAAATGATGAATCTCTTCAAAGCCATGGGTGTTCCGGAGGGCGAGCAGATCGAGCATAAGAGCCTGACTTCCGCCATTGAAAAAGCGCAGCAGAAGATCGAGAGTAATAACTATGCGACTCGTAAGAACCTGCTGGATTACGATGGCGTAAACAATGAACAGCGAGAGATCATTTATAAAGAGCGCCGCCGCGTACTCGATGGCGAGAACATGCGTGACAGTATCCTGAACATGATCTATGATACCGTAGATTCTACAGTCGACATGTGTATCGGCGAAGATACCGAGAGCGATGAGTGGGATCTGGGTGAGCTGGATCGTCTGCTGCTGGCCATTATTCCGATGAAGCCTGTGGATCCTGCAGAAGTGAAAAATTTCAGCAGAGATGAGCTGAAACAGAAGCTGAAGGAGCAGGCAGTGGCTCTTTATGAGGAGAAAGAGGCAGAATTCCCGGATATGGAACAGATCCGAGAGCTGGAACGTGTCGTTCTGCTGAAGGTAGTTGATCAGAAGTGGATGGATCACATCGACGATATGGATCAGCTGCGTCAGGGTATCGGCATCCAGGCCTACGGTCAGCGTGATCCGAAGGTTGAGTATAAGATGATCGCCTATGACATGTTCAATGAAATGACACAGAGCATCATGCAGGATACAGTTCGTCTCCTTTACCATGTGCGTGTAGAGCAGAAGGTGGAGCGTGAGCAGGTAGCCGAGGCAACCGGCACAAATAAAGACGACTCTTCTGTCAGAAAGCCGAAAGAGCGTAAAGAGAAGAAGATCTATCCGAATGACCCATGTCCATGCGGCAGCGGCAAGAAATACAAACAGTGCTGCGGCCTGAAGAAGATCTGAGCAGCGACATAAAAATTTTGCTGATTTTGCATAAATACAAGTCTCTGTAAAACATCAGAAAAAATGAATAAATAAACTCCGACGAGTTAATAAATTTTACGAAAGAAGGTGAAACTTTTGGTAGTAGAGCTTGAGCAGTTCAAGACAGAATTAGCTGCATTAAAAAAACCATTAGTGGAAGTGAGGGATTCACTTTGACCTCGCTAACAAAGAGCAGCGAATCAAAGAATTAGAAAGAAGAATGGAAGAGCCGGATTTCTGGGATAACCCGGACCGCGCGACAGAACAGACCAAAGAACTGGGAAGCCTGAAGGACGATCGTGATACCTACAATCGTCTGGAGCAGCAGATGGAAGACATCGAGACCATGATCGAGATGGGACAGGAAGAGGATGACGCTTCTCTCGTTCCGGAAGTGGAGGAGATGCTGGCAGAGTTTAAAGAGGCTCTGGATACTATTTCTATCAAGACCATGCTTTCCGGAGAGTATGATGACAGCAATGCGATCCTGAAGCTGAATGCCGGTGCCGGTGGTACCGAGGCCATGGATTGGTGCGGCATGCTTTACAGAATGTACACCAGATGGGCTGAGCGTAAAGGCTTTAAGATCGAGGAGCTGGATTACCTGGATGGTGATGAGGCGGGTGTAAAATCCGTTACATTCCAGGTCAACGGTACCAATGCATATGGACTTTTGAAATCCGAAAAGGGTGTACACAGACTGGTACGTATCTCTCCGTTTAATGCCAACGGTAAGAGACAGACCTCCTTCGTATCCTGCGATGTTATGCCGGATATTGAGAAGGATATCGACATCGAAGTGCGAGACGAGGATATCCGTATAGATACCTATCGTTCCAGTGGTGCCGGCGGACAGCACATTAACAAAACATCTTCTGCAATCCGTATCACACATTTTCCGACAGGAATCGTTGTTACGTGCCAGAACGAGCGTTCACAGCATATGAATAAGGATAAGGCTATGCAGATGCTGAAAGCCAAACTTTTCATGCTGGAGCAGGAGAGACAGGCAGAAAAACTTTCTGATATCCGAGGCGAAGTCACAGATATCGCCTGGGGACACCAGATCCGTTCCTACGTACTGCAGCCATATACTATGGTCAAAGACCTTCGTACCGGTTGTGAGAAGGGACAGGCCAGCGCAGTGCTTGACGGAGATCTGGATCCATTTATCAATGCATACCTGAAGTGGCAGGCATTGAAGAACTGAGATAATTCCTATCCCGCGGGAAATACCCGCGGGGTAGAGGGTTTGTAGCCTGATATATTAGTATGTGAATCAAACAGGCATGATTCACGGCGAGATTTTGTCTTTAAGACATTAAAGATAAAAATCAGATGATCGAGGTGTAAGATGAGTGAGAAATATTACCTTGTAAAAGAAAAAGCAGTACCGGAAATTTTGCTGAAGGTACTGGAAGCGAAGAGAATCATGGCTTCGAAACACCTGACCGTGCAGCAGGCGACAGAAATGGTCGGCATCAGCCGCAGTTCATTTTATAAATATCAGGAAGATATCCATCCCTTCAAAGACAATGCGAAGGGAACAACGATCACATTTATTTTGCAGATGAATGATGAGCCGGGCATCCTCTCAGAGGTGCTGAAGATCATTGCAGAAAACAGGGGAAATATTCTGACCATTCATCAGTCTATTCCGCTTAATGGCATCGCGACACTGACCATCAGTGTGGAGATTGCCATGGAGTCCGGGGATGTAGACCGCATGATGGATAGCATAAACAGCAGTGCCGGGGTTCATGATTTGAAAATATTAGGAAGAGAGTGAGGAGACGGACGATGATCAAAGTAGCCGTACTCGGATATGGCACCGTAGGTTCAGGTGTTGTAGAAGTTATCGAAACAAATAAGAAAAGCATCAACCAGCGCGTAGGCGATCAGGTGGAGATTAAATATGTACTTGACCTGCGCGAATTCCCGGGAGATCCGGTGGAGAAGGTTCTGGTGCATGATTTTAATATTATTCTGGAAGATCCGGAAGTAGACATTGTCGTAGAGACGATGGGCGGACTGAAGCCGGCCTATGATTTCACGAAGAAATCCCTTCTGGCAGGCAAGAGCGTATGTACATCAAACAAGGAGCTGGTAGCCCAGCATGGTCCTGAACTGATGCAGATCGCGAAAGAGAAAAATGCAAACTACCTCTTCGAGGCCAGCTGCGGCGGCGGTATTCCGATCATCCGCGCGCTGAATTCATCTCTGACAGCTGATGTGATCGAAGAGATTACAGGTATCCTTAACGGAACCACAAACTACATCCTTTCAAAGATGGCGACAGATGGTTCAGAGTTTGCGGATGCCCTGAAGGAGGCACAGCAGAACGGCTATGCGGAGCGTAATCCGGATGCAGATATCCTGGGTAAAGATCCTTGCCGAAAGATTGCTATTTTGTCCTCATTGGGATTTGGAAAACACCTGGACTGGGAAAAAGTGTATACCGAAGGTATCACAGAGATCACAGCCACAGATATCAAATATGCGAAAGCCCTGGGCTGCAGCATTAAGTTGCTGGCCAGCTGCCGCAAAGTATCCGATGACAAATATACCGCAATGGTAGCGCCGATGATGATCAATCCGGCAAATCCGCTTTACAGTGTCAATGACGTATTCAATGCCGTATTTGTACACGGTAATATGCTTGGTGATGCTATGTTCTATGGCAGCGGCGCAGGAAAACTGCCTACGGCATCTGCAGTTGTAGGTGACGTGGTGGATATGGCCAAGCATCTGCATGAGGATGTCATGATGCCATGGAATTCCGAAAAAATGGATCTGATCGATACAGATGAGGTCAGAAATCGTTTCTTCGTAAGAGTATCCGGCAGCGCAGAGACAGGCCTTTTCGCAGTACAGAATGTATTCGGCTGTGTGATTCCGGTCAGCCTTGAAGATGTGGCAGGTGAATTTGCCTTCGTGACAGAGGAAATGACAGAGAAAGAATATAAGGAGAAGGCAGCAAAGATGCCGAATATCCTGAACATGATCCGCGCACGGATTTGAAAAAAAAAAAGATTTTTCAACTCAGTGGGAGTCCCCTTCCTCAACGCTTTGCGTAGGTAGGGGTTAGTAACAAACTTAACTCAGTGGCGAGTCCAATCTCCCACTGAGTCGAAAGCCTCCGGCGGATCGCAGGCGTGGCCAGTGGATGAGCGCTTCGCGCTCGGCCACGCCGCGGCAAGAACGCCCGAGGCGTTCTTGAATGATGGACGCAAACAAGGCTGTCATATCCTACAGGGACCGCTCGCGCTTAGGTCTCGGCTGCCGCCTCGGTCGGTGCTCCTCCTTCGGAGGGTCGTCCACTGGACGACCGCACCCTCGTGTAGCGGTACTAAGTTCATGCTTCCCTTGCGGCGCATTCACTAAGTGCCGACACTGCGGATGTCCCTTCCGGATATGATAGCCTTGTTTGCTGGTAGTGAAAAATCGTATAAATATGGGAGAGTCTTGTCCGGGTGGGCAGGGCTCTTTTTTTGTGATTGTGAGTTGAAAAAAATGGTTATGTATGGTTATAATGGATATAACCATACATAACCATTTTTTAGAAATGCGAAGATTCGATGAAGCTTTGCATGCAGATACAGGGATGCAATCTTAGGGGAAAAGCAGGGAGCTATGCGTGGCTATCATAGAATGAGGCCTTGTAAGAACGCTCCTTAGGATGCACACGGATTCGGAAAGGAAGATGTCTGCTGTGTATGCGGAATCGAGATTTGAAATTACATTCTGACGAGAGTATGAAATATAGGAAGGGGTGCTTTGAGATGAGAATTTACGAAGCTGGTAATTATGTGGAAGTGAATCCGGAGCAGCGGATCCGGCAGATTGAAGCGCGGCTGCAGGAGCTGCCGAAGGGGACACTGACCTATAAGACGATTAACGGAAAGAAACAGCCCTATCTGCAGCAGACTGTGCAGGGAAAGTCTGTCAGTTATTATGTGAAAAAAGAAGGCAGGGAGGAACTGCTCTGCGAGATCGAGGAGAGGCGGGCACTGATCGAAGAGAAAAAACATCTTTTCTCATATATGGATGCTTTAAAAGAGATTCTGAAGAGCAATCCTTACCTGGGAAAGCAGGTAGGTATCGGGCTGCAGGAATTTACTGAAATCATAGATAAAGGCATTTTTTATGTGGATAAAACACAATTTATTTCTGAATGGTGGGCGGATCCTACGAAAGTCACATTAATCACCAGGCCAAGGCGTTTCGGAAAAACCTTGATGCTGAGTACAATAGAGGCTTTTTTTGACCCGGTCTTTGCAGGGCATGCGGAACGATTCGAGAAATTAAAGGTGTGGAAGGATCCTGTCTGCAGAGAATTATATGGAAAGATTCCGGTGATTTTGATCAGCTTTGGATCTGTAAAAGTAAAAACCATAGAGGAAATGCATGCGTTTTTGGCAAGAGTCATATATGAAGTATTCGCACATCATAGCTATATGCTGGACGGAGAAATATTGTCGGTAGAGGAAAAGGCAGTATATAAAAAATATATGAATCAATTGCTGGATGGAAATGTGCTAGCTACGATGATTACTTTTTTATCAGAAATGCTTTTTAAATATCATGAAAGGCTGCCGATCATTCTTCTGGATGAATATGATACACCTTTGATAGAAGCATATACTATGGGATATTGGGATGAAATGATTAACTTTTGGCGTGGATTTTTCAATGAAGTGTTAAAGAGAAATAAATTTTTTCAACATGCATTGGTTACGGGTGTGACGCGAATTTCTAAGAATTCTCTGTTTTCAGATATGAATCATGCGAAAGTAGTAACATGTACCAGTAATAAATATGGGGATTGTTTTGGGTTTACAGAGCAGGAAGTGATGGATATTTTAAAATGCCAGAATGTAGATGATATGCTAAAAGTTAAAGAGTATTATGATGGGTTCATTTTTGGCGATAATAAAGATATCTACAATCCCTGGTCAATCACTTGCTTTTTGGAAGGTGGAAAGTTCAAGCCCTATTGGATCGATACAGCCGGTAATGAGATGATTGGACAAATGATCAGAAAATATCCAAGGAGATTCAAGTGGGATATCGAGGAGCTGGTCCGGGGAAATACGCTTCATAAACGAATCAACGAAAATGTGGCTATGCAGTATATGGATGGCGATGAGGAGGCCTTCTGGGCCTTGCTTCTGGCGACAGGCTATATCAAAGCAGAAAATGTCCGAAAGGATATGGAATATACGGAATGTGACGTATCTATCACGAATCTGGAAACCATGAGCATGTTCAAGACACAGATTCTAAGGATGTTTCCGGAAGGACCGGGCATTTATAACGAGTTCGTGGAAGCGCTGCTCTCGCATGATATGGAGGAGCTGAATATCGTAGCTAATGACATCACCTATACTTCGGTGAGTTATTTTGACACCGGCAGACGCCCGTCGGAAAAGGCACCGGAAAACTTTTACCATGGATTGGTATTGGGACTGATTGTTTCATTGAAAGAGCGTTATCAGATTCTATCGAACCGAGAGAGCGGCCGCGGTCGTTACGATATCTCCATGATTCCTTTAAAGGAAGAGGATGATGCCTTTATCATCGAGTTCAAAGTCCGGGATGAAAAAGGTGAGGCGAATCTCGAAGAAACGGCCGTCAGGGCCTTGCAGCAGATTGCAGACAAAGGCTACGAGCAGGATTTGCTGGGCAAAGGAATTCCGGCAGAGAGAATTTATAAGCTCGGCTTTGCCTTCGAAGGGAAAGAGGTGCTGGTGCTTGCATAAATTGTAAAAATTCAGAAGAGATATCTCTTCATGTAAGAATGCAAGAATGTGATGAGTGTTCTCAACATAGTGTGATCGAGCGCTAAGCTACCCGGAAGGTGGGACACTTATTGTGTTAAACGTTATGCGGAAGGGCTGTCGTATTATACATAAATCATGTATAATGCGGCGGCTTTTTTGCGCGAAGCAGAGTTACTCTTCTTTGACTGAAAGCACTGTAAGACAGGGGCATGAAAGACAGGGCCGGAACTTGTTACCTAATAAGGAAATGTGCTATAATGCTTACAGAACTATATCCAGGAGGCAATTTTTAAAATGCAGAAAAGAAATAAAAATTATTATATGACGACCGCGATCGCTTACGCATCCGGTAAACCGCATATTGGAAATACATACGAGATTGTTCTGGCTGACAGTATTGCGCGTTTCAGAAGACAGCAGGGATACAATGTGTTCTTCCAGACAGGAACAGATGAGCACGGTATAAAGATCGAGACCAAGGCTACAGAGAAGGGTGTAAGCCCGAAGGAATATGTAGACGATGTAGCCGGACAGATCCATGAGATCTGGGATCTGATGAATACCTCTTATGACAAATTCATCCGTACCACAGATGATTACCATGAGAAACAGGTACAGAAAATGTTTAAGAAAATGTACCAGAAGGGTGACATCTATAAAAGCTCTTACGAAGGTCTTTACTGCAATGCCTGTGAGTCCTTCTTTACAGAGTCTCAGCTGGTAAACGGCAACTGCCCCGACTGTGGCGGACCGGTTGTGAAAGCAAATGAGGAAGCATATTTCTTCAAAATGAGCAAATATGCCGATCGTCTGATCGAGCACATTAACACACATCCTGAGTTTATTCAGCCTGAGTCCAGAAAGAACGAGATGATGAACAACTTCCTTCTGCCGGGTCTGAAGGATCTCTGCGTTTCCCGTACCTCCTTCAAATGGGGTATCCCGGTAGATTTCGATGATAAACACGTAGTATATGTATGGCTGGATGCCCTGACCAACTACATCACCGGTATCGGTTATGACTGTGACGGCGAGAGCACAGACCAGTTCAAACAGATGTGGCCTGCAGACCTGCATCTGATCGGTAAGGATATCATTCGTTTCCATACAATCTACTGGCCAATCTTCCTGATGTCTCTGGATCTGCCGCTGCCGAAACAGGTATTCGGACATCCGTGGCTGCTCCGCGGCGAAGGAAAGATGAGCAAATCCAAAGGAAATGTCATCTATGCTGACGACCTGGTAAGAATGTTTGGCGTGGACGCAGTTCGTTACTTCGTACTGCACGAGATGCCGTTCGAGAATGATGGTGTCATCACCTGGGAGCTCATGGTAGAGCGTATGAACTCCGACCTGGCCAACACCCTGGGTAACCTGGTAAACAGAACCATCGCTATGACAAATAAATATTTTGGCGGCGTGGTAGAGAATAAAGGTGTAGAAGATGTGATGGACGCAGACCTGAAGGCCGTTGTCACAGGTACCGCAGCCATCGTAGAAGAGAAGATGGATAAGCTGCGTATCGCAGATGCCATCACAGAAATCTTCAAGCTCTTTAAACGCTGTAACAAATATATCGATGAGACAGCGCCATGGGTACTGGCCAAAGACGAAGCATCCAAAGATCGTCTGGCTACAGTTCTCTACAACCTGGTAGAAAGTATCACCATCGGAGTTTCCCTCTTGGAGTCCTTTATGCCGGATACCACAGCGAAGACACTGGCACAGCTGAACACAAGCATCCGCGATTATGAAGAGCTGGATCAGTTCGGACTCTATCCATCAGGAAACAAGGTTACAGAGAAACCGGAAATCCTTTTCGCAAGAGCAGACATGAAAGCAGTCATGGAAGAGGTAGACGCAATGTATGCAGCGCAGGTGGCTGAAGCAGCACCAGCAGAGGAAGCGGCGGATGAAGCAGAGGAAGAGGAAGCCATTCATGTAGAATTGAAGGATGAGATTCTTTACGATGACTTCGAAAAGCTGCAGTTTGCTGTAGGCGAGGTTATTTCCTGTGAGGCTGTAAAGAAGAGCAAAAAGCTTCTGCTCTTCCAGGTAAAGATCGGTGATCAGACACGTCAGATCGTTTCCGGTATTAAGAAATGGTATAAACCGGAGGAGCTGCTAGGAAAGAAGGTTGTGGTTCTCCTGAACCTGAAGCCTGCTAAGCTGGCAGGACTGATGTCCGAAGGTATGATCCTTTCCGCAGAGGATGCGAACGGGGATGTTTCCCTCCTGACCACCATGAAGGATATGCCGGCAGGTTCTTCTATTTCATAATTTTAACGGACTGCGAGGAAATATATCACCTCTGTCTGTTGGCGAAAAAACGGACAGCGCAAATAGGAAGAACTATGGCGGATTAAAAGTTTATATTAGGAAATAAACATATGATTTTCGATACACATGTACACTATGAGGATGAGGCTTTTGACGAGGATCGGGAGAGCCTGGTTATGTCCCTGCCGGACAATGGGATCGGGACAGTTGTTAACGTTTCATCCACGTGGAGAAGTCTGGAGAAGACCAAAGCCCTGACGGAGAAATATGATTTTGTCTACGGGGCCTATGGGATTCATCCGGAGAATATAAAGGACCTGGAGATGGAGGAGACCATCGATGCGGTGCGCCGTTACTGTGAAGGAGAGAAGGCGGTAGCGGTGGGCGAGATCGGCCTTGACTATTACTGGGACAAAGACAATAAAGCGCAGCAGATCGCCTGGTTTCGGTCACAGCTGGAACTGGCGCGGGAACTGAAGCTGCCGGTGATCATTCACAGCCGCGATGCGGCGGAGGATACCCTGAAGGTATCGAAAGAAATGCGTCTTTCGGAGATTGGCGGTGTGATGCACTGCTTTTCCTACTCCGTAGAGATGGCGAGAGAGTATTTGAGCATGGGACTTTACCTGGGCATCGGCGGCGTGGTGACCTTTAAGAATGCGAAAAAGCTGAAAGAGGTTGTGGCCATGGCACCGCTGGAGCAGCTGGTGCTGGAGACGGATTGCCCGTATCTGGCGCCTGTTCCTAATCGGGGAAAGAGAAATTCTTCATTAAATCTGCCATACGTGGCAGAAATGATTGCGCAACTGAAAAACGTGTCAGCAGAAGAGGTAATCAGCATCACTAATCTTAATGCACACCGAATGTATCAGCTGGATTACTTATAAAGGGAGGTTTTTATGGCAAAAACTGAAAAAGAGACAAAGGTAGAGGCAGCAAAAACTGAAGAACCGATCGCAGAGGCAGCAGAGGTAAAGGCTGAAGCCCCGGCAGATGAGAAGGCTGTAAAGAAGGCAGCGAAATCTGTGAATAAAGAGAAGGTTGAAAAAGCAGTAGATAAGATCCTCGAAAATGCAAAGAAGGCTTCCGAAGAGGCGAAAAAAGCAGCGACAGAGACCATCGAAGAGGTGGAGAAAAAGGTAGCAGAGGCCAAGGCAGATGCAGAGAAGAAGGCAGCTGAAAAGAAGGAAGAGGCAGAGGAGAAAAAAGCTGTGAAGAAAACTGAACCAAAGAAAGCCGCTGCAAAGAAGGCACCGGCGAAAAAATCTCCGGCGAAGAAAAGTAGCAGAAAATACGGCGTAAAGAAGGATCTGAAGGCAGAAGCAATCAAAAAGAAAAATGCGGATGTGGAAGAGCCTACCCATTTCGGTGAGCTGGACCAGTACCTCTTTGGTCAGTCTACACATTATGAGATTTATAAAAAAATGGGTGCCCACCTGGGCAATAAAGACGGCAAGAACGGTGTTTGGTTTGATGTATGGGCACCGAATGCAGCCGCAGTATCCGTTGTCGGCGATTTCAATGGCTGGAATGGCAGTATAAACCCGATGAAGAAAATTTGTGACCAGGGTATTTATGAGTGCTTTATTCCGAAGCTGCAGGAAGGCGAGCTTTACAAATATCTGATCTATACCAAGGACGGCAGAGAGCTTTATAAAGCTGATCCATACGGTAACTGGATGGAGAAACGTCCGGGAACAGCTTCCCGTATCGCGGATATCGAGCGCTTTAAATGGAGCGATACCACATGGATGAAGAAGAGACTGGAGTATTCTCCGAAGACCCAGCCATTGTCCATCTATGAAGTACATCCGGGTTCATGGATGAAGCATCCTTATTCCGATGAGAATCCGGACGGCTTCTACTCCTACAAACAGTTTGCAGAGAGACTGGCTTCCTACGTAAAAGAGATGGGTTATACCCACGTAGAGCTGATGGGTATCGCAGAGCATCCGCTGGATGCATCCTGGGGCTATCAGGTAACCGGTTATTATGCACCGACATCTCGTTACGGATCTCCTACAGAGTTCAAATACCTGGTTAACTACCTGCACAGACATAACATCGGTGTCATCCTTGACTGGGTACCGGCCCACTTCCCGAAGGATGCCATGGGACTGGCAGAATTTGACGGTGATGCTGTTTACGAGCATGCAGATCCTCGTCAGGGCGAGCATCCTGACTGGGGCACAAAGATCTTCAACTACGGACGTCCGGAAGTAAAGAACTTCCTGATCGGTAACGCTTTGTACTGGGTAGAGGAGTACCACGTAGACGGACTTCGTGTAGATGCTGTAGCTTCTATGCTTTACCTGGATTACGGCCGCGAGGACGGACAGTGGATCGCGAACGAGTATGGCGGAAATGAGAATCTGGAAGCCATCGAGTTCTTTAAACATATGAATTCCTGTATTACAGGAAAGAATCCTGGTGTCATGATGATCGCTGAGGAGTCCACCGCATGGCCGAAGGTAACCGGCGATGTAGAGGATGACGGACTTGGATTTACCCTTAAATGGAACATGGGCTGGATGCATGATTTCCTGGAGTACATGAAGCTGGATCCGTATTTCCGTAAAGCAAATCATAACAAGATGACCTTTGCTATGACCTACGCATATTCTGAGAACTATGTCCTCGTACTGTCACATGACGAGGTTGTTCATCTGAAATGCTCTATGATCAATAAGATGCCGGGTCTGGAGGATGATAAGTTCGAGAACCTGAAAGCCGGCTACGGCTTCATGTTTGGCCATCCGGGCAAAAAGCTTCTCTTCATGGGACAGGATATCGGTCAGTACCGTGAGTGGAGTGAGGAGCGCGAGGTTGATTGGTTCCTGCTGGAGGACGAGCGTCATCAGCATCTGAAGACCTATGTCAGTGACCTGCTGAAGATGGCGAAGAAATATCCGGCTGTTTATGCGACAGATATGGATTACAGAGGATTCCAGTGGATCAACGCAAACGATGCTGACAGAAGTATCTTCAGCTTCGTGAGATGGGCGCCGGACGGAAAAGACAATCTGCTCTTTGTAGTGAACTTCACACCGGTGGCAAGACCTGACTACATGGTAGGTGTGCCGCAGAATAAGAGACTTTCTCTGCTGCTGGATAGCCGCTCTGAGAAATACGGCGGAGATCACAAGGCAAAGAAGACCTACAAGGCTGTAGAGGGTGAGTGCGACGGAATGCCATTCCATATCGCATACGATTTGCCTGCATACGGCGTAGCTATCTTTAAATTCTAAAATACTTCCGGCCTTCTCCCTGCGGGATCTGACGGGAATCCGTGATGGAATACCCCTCTTGGCGAGAATCCGTGATGGAATACCGCCCCCTGGCGAGGATTCGTGATGAAATATTGCCCTCAGGTGCGGATTCGTGGTGGACACCACACTTTCCGTGCAGACCTGAAAGGGATGAAAGTAAAAATATAAAAAGCTCCGCTTCCAAGCATCAGCTGCCCTGTTAAGCAGACAGGGGCTGATCAGGGAAGCGGAGCTTTTTTAGTGACCGCGTCGTCCACTTATGTTGACTTTGAACTTAAGCAGGGATATAATGACATCACTTCAAGAAATTATGGAAACAAAAACATCTGTAAGAATATCTAAAAACAAAATCTGAAAAGATCTAAAAATCATCGTCTGAAAATCAAAGAAAAATACCTGGGTTTTAAAAAGAAATAAAAAAAAGAAGCTTAGAAAAATCAAAGCAGAGTGTGATGAACACGTTGAAAAAAGTCATATAGGAGGTGGTGTGTTTGCTAAAGGCGCTGGCCTTAATTACGGCATACGGCGCAGCCAGGCAGGATCTGCATAATCGAAAAATATCGAATCGCTATCTGCTGTTCTGTCTGGGAATGGCTGTCATGCTGCGGATAGCTATCCTACTGTGCAAGGTTCTCATGTCGCGGATGATGGCCTTATCGGGATGGGGCAGGTTTTCTTGCGGAAGCTTGTTCTCCCGGATGGGGCATCTGCAGATTGAAAAAATAGAAGAAATGCAGAGTGCAGATTTTCTCAGATTACTAATGGAAGAGATTTGGCAGATACTGTCGGGTATGCTGCTGCCGACTTTGCTTTTGGGCTGCTTTTTTTACCTGCGGAAAATGGGCGCTGCGGATGTGAAGCTTTTGATAGTGCTGGGGGCTATAATGGGCCCGGAGAAAGTTCTTTACTGCATGTTTGGAGGATGTCTGGCAGCGCTGGGAATGGTGATTGGCAGGTATGTTTTTTGGCAGATGCATGGGGGATTTCTCATGCATGACAGAGCTGACCGAAAGCGTCCGCGTGATGGAATTGGCTATGCTTCGGAGGAGGATGAGCCGATTGGAATCAAGAAAAATGAAATGATGAAAAAGAGTCCGGGAAAAGATCGGATCGGTGAAATCCGCTTCGCCATTCCGGTGTTTGTGAGTGTAGTGCTCTGGGTTTTGGGTCTGTATTGAGGATAGAAGCAGAATGTGATGGTGCATATGAAAGACAGAGGATGGATGTGATGGTGCATATGAAAGACAGAGGATGGATGTGATGGTGCACATGAAAGATAGTGAATGGATGTGATGGTGCATATGAAAGACAGTGGATGTGATGATGCATATGAAAGACAGTGGATGGATGTGATGGTGTATAGGAAAGGCGACAGTTGGATGTGCTGCGGTATGGGAACAGATGATTCAGGTGTAAGCGGTGGAAGAGCGGTTTTCGCTACGCTGCAGAAAGAAGATTCGGGACCTTTCTAGGTTCTCTATGTCGATAGAAAGGAAGTGAGTGTATGGATTTCGGACCCAAGGTCTTTGCCATCTGCGATTGGGAGATGGAGTTTGGTGTACGGCTGATGGAATATATCCAGGAAAAGAAACGCATGATGTTTGAGATGCATGTCTTTACGGAGGTGGAAAATTTATGTGCTTATGCCGAAAAGCGAAAAATCAGTGTCCTGCTGATCGCAGATCAATTGATGTGTGATGAGGTGCGAAAGCTGCCTGTCGAGCGGGTAGTCATTCTGACCGAGGGCTTTCAGAAGGAAAAGTTCGACGACTATCCCTATGTGTATAAATACCAGCCCGCCGACCGGCTGATGCGGGAGGTTCTGAAAAATTATCAGAAAAGTGAAAGTGTCGCAGAAGGAGAAAGAGTCTGGCGCCGGCGCAAAAATATCTTTGCTGTCTGCAGTCCGGCCTTATGTAGGAACAAGCTCTTTTTTACAGTGGCTCTGGGCAGGGTTCTGTCACGGGAATATCGAGTCCTTTATATCAACCTGGAAGGAATTTCCGGACTGGAAGTCCTGGCGGGAGAACATTTGGAACAGAATCTGAGTGACCTGATTTATATGTATCGACGGTCAAAGGAGGGGATTATTCCGCGGCTTCGCAGTATGACGGGTTCTATTGTAAATATGGAATACATTGCGCCGGTTCGCGCGCCGGAGGATATTCTATCGGTCTCTCCGGCAGAAATTTCCGAGCTGCTGCAGATTATCCTGGAAAAAAGTGACTATGAGGTCATCCTGCTGGATCTGGATGCCGGCATGCCTTATATGCCGGCCATGCTGGAGCTGGTGGACAAATTATTTCAGGTGACGGAGGAGGACAGTATTTCCAAAGCCAGAAACCAGCAGTTCGAATCTATGCTGCAGGCCGGGAATTGTTACTTACTGCGGGACAAGGTGATTTCTGTGGAGCTATCTTCCATTCGTATGCAGCGGGAGGGAAAGCGATGCTTCGAGGAGGTTATGAGGAATAATATCGGTATGGCCGCAGAGCAGGTTCTGGAAGAAGTTATGCAGGGAAGGTGAGATTGGAAAAGGGGACAGGGTTGTATGCGGAAGACAGATAAGGAAGTGATGAATCCGGAAGTTGTGCTGCCGGAAGATTTCGAATGGATGCTGCGGCGCAGACTGCTGGAGGAATTGCAGATGAATGCAGGTATGACAGACAGGCAGGTCTGGGAGCTGATCGACCAGCTGATCATGCAGGAACGGGGCAGAAATTATTTGTCACTGGTAAAAATGGAGGAGCTGCGGAAGGATCTCTTCTATTCCGTACGCCGTCTGGATATTTTGCAGGAGCTGATCGATGATCCGGAGGTGACGGAAATCATGGTGAACGGATATCAGCATATCTTCGTGGAAAAGGAGGGCAGACTGCAGCAGTGGCATAAGCATTTCATTTCCGAGGAACGTCTGGAGGATGTGATTCAGCAGATTGCCGGACGCTGCAACCGCGTGGTCAATGAGCAGCATCCGATCGTGGATGCTAGGCTGGAAAACGGCGCCCGGGTCAATATTGTTTTGCCACCGGTGTCTCTGGAAGGCGCTATTCTTACGATCCGGCGTTTTCCGGATGAGCCCATTACCATGAAAAAGCTGGTGAGGGGAGGCAGTCTCACAGAGGAAGCGGCAGATTTTCTGGCCCTGCTGGTCCGTGCCGGTTATTCCATCCTGGTGGGCGGAGGTACCTCCACCGGAAAAACGACTTTTCTGAATGCCCTGACGGAGTTTATCCCTGGGGATGAACGTATCATCACCATCGAAGATAACGCCGAATTGCAGATTCGTGGCATCTCCAATCTGGTTCGTCTGGAAGTGAAAAATGCAAATATCGAAGAGAACAAAGAGATTTCCATGCGCGACCTGATTAAGACGGCGCTTCGTATGCGTCCCAATCGTATCATCATCGGCGAGGTGCGGGGTGCGGAGGCTGGAGATTTTTTGACCGCACTTAATACCGGTCATGACGGAAGCCTGGGTAGTGCCCACGCCAATCATGTGCGGGATATGATCGGGCGTCTGGAGATGATGGTTCTGATGGGAATGGATCTGCCTGTGGAGGTTATCCGCAGGCAAATCGCCTCCGGCATCGAGATTCTGGTGCATTTGAACAGAGACCGCCAAGGCCGCCGGTGTGTGGAGGAAATCGCCGAGATCACAGGTATGGAAGCAGGTGAGGTGTGTATTCAGACACTGTATAAGAGAGATGCGGAAGGAAATTTGCACCGGGAGGGGGAACTGCGGAATCAGGCCAAGCTTCGGAAAACAAGGGAAGGACTCTGAGGGCGAATGAGAGCTTCTTGAACGCAGTACAAGCAATCCCCCGCCTCTGCTAAAGCACGCCTTCGGTGTAAGTCGTAGAGACGTAGGCGGGGGTCACGGGGGATGCTTGTGTCAGGAGGGGTTTAAAGCCCCTCCTGACAAGCCGCGAAGCGGCCTGCGTTCATGAGCAAGTAGCGAAGCGGATTGCGAATGTCCGCTTTACTGTGATAAAGAAATCTAGCGTGAATGTTTCAACTGGTGTAAACGGATGTGATTTTGTGAATATGTGGTGGAGGAAAGAAATAATGAAAAGAAAAGAACGTATACGGGCGGAGCCGGAGCAGCTTATCGATTATGAGCATTATCATTTTTCAATCATGGAATGGTGTCGTTATATGGGTGAAGGCCTGCTGCTGGGGCTGCTGATCCTTTGGATCTGTTATCGGGATCTGCGGACTTTGCCACTGCTCTTGCCGATCACGGGTTTTTATATTTGGCGAAAAAAGAAGATGCTCTGTGAAAAACGCAGGCATGTATTGCTGTATCATTTCCGGGAATTTCTGGCCTCCTTTTATGCGGGAATGCGGACCGGTTATTCCATGGAAAACAGCACCTTTGCGGCAGCTGCGGATATGGAAGGACTTTACGGACCGAAGGATCCTATGGTGCGGGAATTACGTGAAATCAGGAAAAAGTGTCATCTGCAGATTCCGATAGAACAGGCTTTTTATGATTTTGGTAACCGATGCGGGATAGAGGATATTTATCACTTTTCGGAGATCGTGATGATCTCAAAGAAAAGCGGCGGGGACACAGGAAAGGTTTTGCAGGAATGCTACCGTACCATATCGGAAAAAATCGATACCGAAAAAGAAATCAAAACCATGATCGCGGCCCAGCAGTATGAGCAGCAGATCATGAGTCTGATGCCGGCGATCGTGGTGATTTATCTGCGGCTGTCTTTTGCGGACATTATGGATCAGCTCTATGGAAATCTGACCGGCGCCTGCATCATGACGGCAGCCTTTGGGGTTTATTGTTTTGCCTTGTTCTGGGGCAAAAAGATTGTACAGATCGAGGTGTGAGTATGTGGATCATAGCTTTTTCAATTCTGGTGACTGTGATATTGCTCTTGCTGTGGCGCCATGGGCAGATTACTTTTCGGATGTTTGCGCTTTTGCTGGCCTTGCATCTGGCAGGCAGCGGTCTTTCGGTCTGGGAGACGCGGCAGAGTAGCGGCCCGGGCATGACAGAACTGGCGCGGGAATCGGCAGAGGATGCCGGCAAGGTTCCATTGCTGGTGACGGATGAAGACGGAGGCAGCTACCAGATCGAGGTGGATTTGCCCTATGAGGAATATACGACAGAGGAAGCCAAGCAGGAAATCGAAAAGGTGATGGCGAAGCTGGATACGCTGATCCTGGGAGAAAATGACAGGCCGGAACACATTACGAAGAATCTGCAGCTGCCGACTTCGACGGAGGATTCGGCGGTTTCCATCATCTGGTATAGCAGCAAGCCGGACCTGCTGGGATCGGACGGCGTGATTCATGCATCTGCGGAGGAAGGTACAGAGGTCATTCTGATGGCAGATCTGACCCTGCAGACAGTGACAGAAAACTACCGTAGAACATTGGTGATTTTTCCTTCAGAGGAAGAGGAAAGTATAGCGGAACAGATTCGACTCTCTGCAGAAAAGCTGAATGAAGGAAATAAGAAGGGCAGTTACTATCTGCCGGGAGAATTCCGGGGGAAAAAGCTTTACTGGTACAGGGAAAGCAGCAGAAAGGGCTTGCTTTTATCCGGGCTTGCCCTGCTGATCGGTCTGATGTGGATTTTGCGTAACAGAGAAAATGCCAGACAGGAGCAGGAAAAACGAAATGAGCAGATGCTGCGGGATTATCCGGGCTTGCTTAGTAAGATTCAGCTCTATATGCATGCGGGCCTGAGTATGCGAAAGGTACTTGAGCGAATTGAAAAAAGCTATCTGCGTAGAAAAATGCTGACCGGTGAGGAGCGCTATGCCTATGAGGAAATTGTTTATGTAGCGAAGCAAATGCGTAACGGTATGACAGAGCTCGAGGCCTATGAAGAATTCGGAAAGCGGTGTGTGCTGCCCTGCTACAAGGGTCTTGCCTTGATGCTGACGCAAAATCTGAAACGAGGTGGCGGCGGTTTGCTGAATCAGCTGGAACGCGAATCGGCAGAGGCCTTTGAAAATAGAAAAAGAGAGGCCAAAATGGCCGGAGAAAAGGCGGGAATTCAACTCTTGCTGCCCATGTGTCTGATGCTGCTGGTGGTGATGGCCCTGGTTATGATTCCGGCAATGCTGCAATTTTAAGGTGTTTCAACGCAGAGGAAGTTCCCTTCCTCAAGGTTTTGCGCAGGTAGGGATTGATAAGAAACGCAACTGCGCAAGGCACGCTTTCGGTGTCAGCGGGAGAGCGTTTGGCGCGCAAACATGTCGCGAGAAGATCTGCATTTATGTGTGGCTAGCGAAGCGGATTGTGAATATCCGCTTTATTGGGAGGGATTAGTTTATGTATGAAATAAAACGTTTTATGGAGGAAGAAGATGCGATCACGGTTGTAGAGATCATTTTGATCCTGGTGGTATTGATCGCGCTGGTTATTCTTTTTAAGTCCCAGCTGACAAGTTTGGTGACGACAATTCTGGAAAAGATTACAAGTCAGGCCAACAGTGTCTGATCGCAGGCGGTGTCCTGCATTTAATAGCGGGGCTTACAGGAGCGAGACTTAAGAGCATAGCTTTCGTGAAACGAAGCACATTTTTTCGGGGAGGGGAGAAAGATAAAAAAGTTACAGAAGGGAAGTATCACGGTTTATATGGCACTTTCATTGCTGCTCATGCTGACCCTGCTTTCGGCGGCATTGTATTCTGCCCGCATTGCAGCAGGCAGAGTGGGCTTGTCTGTTGGATTGGAGGAAGGCATGTATTCTTATTTCGGTCAGTATGACCGAACCCTCTTTCGTAAATACGGATTGATGTTTGTAGATGGCGGTTATGGTCAAGGTGCCTTGCAGCCCCTGAAGGTCAGCAATGAGATCAAAAGCAATGCCTCCTACGCAGTGCAGCCAAAGAAAAATACCGTCTCTATAGCTAAGGATGTGCTGGGGGTAAAGGAACTGTCTGCTCAGCTGGAAGGTTATATTCTCGCCACGGATCAGAATGGCGCTCCTTTTTGCCGGCAGGTAACAGAAGCCATGGAAGGAAAGCTGGGAAAGGATGCGCTTAGCGCATTGCTTTCCGGCTTATCCGGTGAATATGACCGGATGGAAACCTTTGAGGAGCAAAAGGAAGCTGCGCGGATCGAGGAGGCGGATCAAAGCTATGATGACATGCGAAGCGGAAAGCTGGATACGGCTGCAGCTGATGAAGAAGGAGCAGGCGCTTCAGATACGGGAAATGCCGGCAGTACTTTAAGTGAAGAAAAAAAGAATTTGATCGAGACACTGCGGAAATTACGGACGAGGGGCGTTTTGTCCCTGGTTTTACCGTCGGAAGGAGATGTTTCTTCTTATGCAATGGATAGCGCATCGCTCTTGAGCCAGCGTAGTTTGCAGACGGGGCTGAACCTGGTGGCAACCTCCTCATCCGGAGCAGATCAGAAGCTGATGATGATTGCTTTTCTGACAGAGATGTTTCCCTGCTATACGTCACAGGATGAAGAGGTGCCCATGCGTTATCAGATGGAATATGCAGTGGCCGGAAAATCTACGGATGCGGAGAATCTGAAAAGCGTATGTGAGAAATTATTGGCGGCCAGGGAAGCGGCGAATCTGGCTTTTCTTCTCGCAAATCCCGCGAAAACGGCAGAGGCAGACGAGCTGGCGCTGGCTATTTGTTCGGCCTTCGGACATCCGGAGCTACAGATACTGGTGGCTCTGGCCTTGAAATCCGGTTGGGCCTTTGCCGAGTCTATCCTCGATGTGCGGGAATTGCTTTCGGGTGGAAAGATTGCGCTGGTAAAAACAGAGGATTCCTGGCAGTTAGATATCGATTCACTGCCTTATGTGCTCAGTGATGCGGATTCTTTGCGTCATAGCAGCAGTAACGGTCTGAGCTATAAAAATTATCTGCGGCTTTTTTTGCTGACGAAAAGCCAGACAGCCCTGACGAAGTCAGCGATGGATCTGACGGAATGGAATGTGCGCCAAAGCGAAGGTAAAGCCGGCTTTCAGCTGGATTCCTGTATCGATACACTGGACGTAATTTTGTCCGGAAAGCTGGGCGGACAGGAATTGGCTGTACGGGAGTTATATGGATATGGGGATTCATGAGAGGTGATCCGGATGTTAGAAAAAGAAAAAAAGATACCTGTTTCGGATGCAGTCGGGAAGGAAATCCGGATCGGCTTTATGAGAAAAGCCAGTCTGACAGTGGAGGCAGCCTTTGTCGTTCCTTTGTTTATTTTTTGTATGATTGCCTTGATCTGTATGGTAGATATTTACGGGACTTATGCCCGGAAAACCGTGGAATTACAGGAGCTCTCAGAGCAGAGCGCGCTCGCGGCGGCAGCCCTGACCGGTGAAAATGAGGAAACAGACTATATCGACCTGGCAGTACCGGAAGCTTATACCGTCAGAGGTATGTATGTACCGGGGATTTTGATTGCCTGTCGGGGAAGGGTATACCCCTGGACAGGCAGAAATCCCGGAGAAGATACGTCTGTTTATGATGAAGGTGATGACGAGGCAGTTTATATGACGGAAAACGGCAGTGTTTATCATACTTCTACCGCCTGCACACATCTGCAGCTGGATATTCGCTGCGTCAGTTCCGCAACGGTGGGAATGTATCGCAATGAAGACGGCAGTAAGTATCAGCCCTGTGAGAAATGCGTAGGAAGCAGCGGTGCAGCCTCGACGGTTTATATAGGAAGAGATGGCGACTGCTATCATAATTCAGCCAGCTGCAGCGGATTGACGAGGCATATCCATATCGAAAAATTATCAGAGGTGGAAGGGATTTCACAATGCAGCAGATGCGCCCAGCTATCTGCGGCCACTGCAACGAGTACGATAGGTACAGAATAGAAAGAACAGAAAATATTCAAAGTGCCGGATAGGATAAAAAACCTAGTGAGTATTCGGAAAGAGAAAGAAAATGGCGAAAGCCGGAAATGCAGAATGAGGAGGAAAATAAAAATGAATTTCCCGGAGGGAATGATCGGAGAAATCTACTGGCTCCCGCTGGCATCAGTGCTGATCAGTAATAGCATACGGGATTTGCGGAAAAAGGAAATCTTTCTGTGGCCAACTGCTCTGCTGGGACTGCTGGGTATCGGATGGAAAATATTTTTAATCTATACAGAAGTTTGGAATACAGGCATGACTTTGCGAGAGATGGAATATCTGCTGTTTGTGCCGCTTTTACCGGGAATAGCAGCTGCTATATTAAGCTTCACCAGCAAAGGAAATCTGGGAATGGGCGATGCCATCATGCTTCTGGTCTTCGGCGCCTGGGAGAATGCAGAAACAGTTATTCCGGCAATGCTTTTCGCACTTGCGGGATTGGGCACATATAGCGCAGTGATGTTTATGAGTGGCAGGCGAAGGATAGAAATACCGGCTGTCCCCTTTCTGGCAGGCGGATTCTTCCTGACACTGCTCATGGGATGTTGAAGTTTGTGTAAGCTTTCCGGGAAGTTATCTATAAAACAGAAGCAATGAGAGAGATAGAAGAATTCCTGGAGGTATGTAGAAAGAATTTTTGCAAATGAAATATAAAAAGAATGACAAGCGGAGCAATGAACTTTGGAAAAGTGAGATGAAAAAAATAAAAAAAGACAAAAACAGAGTTTGGAAGAGAATTTTGTGGAGAAAAGGCAGCCTTACGGTAGAAGCCTCCTTCATTGTGCCCATGGCATTTATGATCGTGGCATTGATGCTTGTACTTTGCTTTTTCGTACATAACAGAGTCTATTATTCCTGCGCGGCTTATGAGGCGGCCATCGGTGGGAATGAAAAGGATGGTGACCAGGCTGCGAAGGCAGAAGATGTCGCCAATAAGCGTATCGCCGGGCAGTCCATGCCGGGTACAAGGCCGGCTGTTTCAGTGAATTACGGAAGCAGCAGTACGACAGTAGAATTTAGCGGGCAGGAATTTCCGGCCTTTCATGCATATATACCATCTTTGCAGGTATCGAAAACGGTAAAAAAGGTAAGACCTGAGAAAACGGTTCGGCTGCTGTGGGCAGCAGGAAGCTGAGGGCCGGAAGTCAGTGAGCGGAAAAGATGACCGGAAGCAGAAGAAGGTCAGTAGGTGAGGAGAGGGACGACTGCAAGTTGAACGCAGTACAAGCAATCCCCCGCCTCTGCTAAAGCACGCCTTCGGTGTAAGTCGTAGAGACGTAGGCGGGGGTCACGGGGGATGCTTGTGTCAGGAGGGGTTTAAAGCCCCTCCTGACAAGCCGCGAAGCGGCCTGCGTTCATGAGCAAGTAGCGAAGCGGATTGCGAATGTCCGCTTTACTAACGGTAGTAATTGGTAGAAAGTTAATAATTGGAAAATGCTTGCTTGGTTGGTTGCCGGCTGAATAAAAGCGCTTGAGCTTGCCTGAAAGCAGTGGATTAATGGAGAGGTGAGGAAATGCAGATAGAATATGAGGAAAAGATGCATCGGCGATATATGATTTTGACCATGGAAGACGATGGACATGTGGATAACTATCAGATTCATATGCTGCAGGAAAATCAGATCGAGGGGCTTCTGGCTTGTAAGCAGCAGAAAATCGATGACCGGAATCGCTATGTCTATGATGTTACAGGCCTGCAGACTCTGGAATCACTGTATGCTTATCAGAAAATGAAGGCAATCGATGTAAAAAATCTTTTGGGGCAGGTGGCTGACATTTTTGCGGAAATACAGTCTTATCTGCTGAAGGAGTCCGGCATCCTGCTGGGAGCCGACTATATTTTTTGTGATATGCAAGGGGAGCGTTTTTATTTTTGCTGCTGTCCGGAGAATGAGACAGACCTTTCCGAAGGACTGCGAACCCTGGGAGAATATCTGCTGCCAAGAATCGACCATGCAGACCAGGAAGCGGTGGCATTGGGCTACCATTTCTATCAAAAGACCATGGATGGTGCTTCATCAGAAGAATTATTTCATACCTTACTGCAGGGAGAAAGTGGGACAGAGGAAGAAATTTTTCAGGAAGATACCGAGCGCAAACAGATATTGGATGATTTTTTTGCCAGAGAAGACGAGGAAGAACAGATACATGCCGGTAGTTTATGGAGACTTATTCTCTGGATATTCCTTTCGGGAATTTTCGGCGGTGCCATGATCGTGGGCGGTGTGTTGTGGGGATATCCGCGGGCAGGATTGGCAGCGGCTGCAATGTTCAGTGTGATCAGTATTCTGATCTATGTGAAAATACACGCTGTAGCGCAGGAGAATGCAGAAGCGGATGCGGAAGAAGAGGATTTTTTCAATGATTGGGATACGGAAGAAGAGGAGACTGAGACGCTGCAGAGCATGTATGAGCCAATGAAAAAGCAGACAAATTATATACCCAAAACATTGAAAGAAGAAAAAGTATCAAAAGCGTCAAAAGTACCAAAGGCACGGAAGGAAGCAAAAATACGAAAAGCAAGGGAGTACATAAAAACATCGGAAGAACTAAGAGAATCGAAAGCACTAAAAGATCCGGAAGCACAGCAGATGAATTATGAAGAGCGAGCAGAGGAGAAGGCATTAAAGACAGTGCTTCATCCGAAAGCAAGACAAGGGGATGAAGAAAAAAAGTCGGCAGAGTTTTCGAGCGCAAAGTCTGAAGATATGTCAAGGTATGGAAAAGCTTCCTGGAGCAGGGAGCTGGGCAATCAGGAAACAGTACTTCTGGCGAAAAAACCGGAAATGAAAAACCTTCCGGCAGAGAAAGGCAGACTGATTTTCGAAAATATGGAACTGGAGGAAGTATGGCTGGAGAATTCAGTTTATTTCATCGGCAAAAGTCAGATGGCGGCAGATATCCTTATTCCTTCACCGCAGGTCAGCCGTATGCATGCGCGTCTGGATTGGATCCGTGATAGCTATCAGATTTTTGATCTCAGTTCCAGAAACGGAACCTATGTAAATGGGCATAAACTGGAGAGCGGAGAACGTGTTCGATTAAAGAAAAATGATATTATCATCGTAGGTGATGTAAGAATGAAATATCTTATATAAAAGATCATGCAATGGTCAGGCTTGACAGGCCTAGCCTTCGTAAGAACTACCGGTGGAAGTTCTGGGGTTGACCAAAATTCAGTGCCGAATCTCACGGGCGTTCGTCTTGAAGGCCAGCAAGCGAAGCGTGTGAAAATAATAAATCGGGCAGATACAGGTAAGAAATGCATTCATGTGCCCGCAAACAAAAAAGCATAAAATTAAAGTTTTTTTGTGCTAAAGAAAAGTGAAAAATGCTATGAAATTGTCAAAAAACGTTGATTTTAAAGGGGAAAATGGGGTTAACAAAAAAGAAGTCTGATGGAAGCTTTAGCATAAAATCAAAGGAAAAAAATCAAGTTTTTATTATAATAAAAATATCAGATGGAGGTCACAAAAAGTTACCCTATACCCTCCTTTTTCACAAAAAAGGCTTATGTTACATGTGAGTTTCATCTGGTGTGTCTAATATTGAAAAAGGCATTTCATCCGGCCAGATGAAATGCCTCCCTGAAAAAATCTTTTACAGTGAACAATGTGCGATAAAGTGAACTGCAAAAGAAAGCAAGGTATTAAGTTACAATGCGCAAAAGTAACAAAACACCATGTTTATTATATAAAGAAATTTATATATTTCAAGCGTATTTTTCAATATCAGACGAAGGTATCTCAGCTGAGTATTAAGTTACAGGAAAACGGAAGTGCGAATCTGTTTTCCTGTACTGATAACAAAAAACCAAAGGATATATAAAGGATGGAAATGTTTTATGTATCCGTGTAAAGGAAAAAAGGGAAGGAAAAAATCATGAAAAAACGTTTGATGGCAGGTTTATTGGCAGGCGCAATGGTACTTTCTATGGCTGGATGCGGAAGCTCCGCTACAGCTTCTTCTGATGCAGCAGCATCTTCAGGTTCTACAACAGCAGCAGCTAGCGGCGATGGATACAGCATGACACTGATCATGTCCTGTAGAGATGAGTTCCTTAGCTCTCTGGAAGAGGCAGCACAGGATGCAGCAGCAGAGTACAACGTTGAGCTGACTACACAGGATGCACAGAATGACGTATCTAAACAGCTTCAGTTCATCGAGACAGCAGCAAACACAGGCGAGGATGCAGTTCTGGTTAACCCTGTTGACTCTGAGACAGGTAAAGAGTGTATCGAAGCAGCCGGTGACATGGCTTGTGTATTTGTAAACAGATCTCTGACAGATAACACTCTGGTTCAGGATTATGATAAGGTAGCAGTTGTAGCATCTAACGAGGATGAGACAGGTGGATACCTGGTAGATGAGCTGGATAAGTTCTTCGAAGAGAAAGGCAAAGATAAAGTTAATTACGTTATGGTTTGTGGTGTTATGGGACAGTATTCTGTAACTCATAGAACATCTTCTGCAAAAGAGGCTATGGAAGCTTCTGATATCGAGTATACACAGGTTGGCGAAGACCTCGCCGGTGAGTGGGATCGTGCTACAGCAATCGACGTAATCAGCCCGCTTCTCGGCGTAGAAGAAATCGATTGTGTAATCTGTAACAACGATGCTATGGCCATCGGTGTTATCGAGGCTATGAACAACGCAGGTATCGATCCGACAGAAGTTCCTGTAGTTGGTGTAGATGCTACAGTTGATGGTTGCCAGGCAATTGCTGACGGAACACTGCTCGCTTCTGTATTCCAGAATCCGGTTGGACAGGGATCAGGATGTATCGCAGCTGCTCTGAACCTGATCAATGGCAAAGCTGTTAACGACGGAACAGACTTCCCGACAGCTGATGGCAATGACAGAGTTGTTTGGGTACCATTTGAGCCTGTAACAGCTGAGAACGTAGCTGACTACATGTAATGAAAAGTGCTGATATATTACTATGCGCGCCCGATATAGAGACGTGAAATAAAGTTCAGGTATGAATATATCCTATAGAAATGTAATATATAGCAACACGTACCAGTACGAAAGACACCCGGTCAGAAATGACCGGGTGTTTTGTCGTTATTTTATTATTATTTTATCGTTGTTTTATCGTTATTTCGTCAGTGTGTAAGAATATTCCGGAAAGTGATTCCTTTCGGGGACAAATCATCTCCATACCAGGAACATACACATGAGTGCGCCCGTGAAAAAGCTGGTGAAGTGACAGATATTATCAGCTCCTTTGGAGAAACCGATGATAATAATAGGAATGACTGCGATGGCGACATACAAAATATTTCCGGAAAGCCCGAAGCCCAGTAAGGTATTCATAACGGTGACACCCATCAAACCGCAGATGGCACCGGATGCGCCGACGGAGATACAATTATCATCCATCAGCTTATGAATAATACAGGCGAGAACGCCGCCGATGAGGCCGGATCCCATATAGAAAACCAGCATAGCGGTGGAACCGAAATTTCTTTCCACAATCATACCGTTGACGATCAGGGAAGACATATTGCAAAGCAGGTGAGAAAATCCATCATGTACAAACATACTCGTCAGAAAACGATGAATCTGCATTTCTTTTAAAGCCTTTTGAAAGCTGCAGCCGAGCTGATCCGTCAGAATGTGTCCTCCCAGTGTCAGAATAAAACAGACCAGATTGATGAAGACCAGATGCATGGTCATTGTCTTAAAGGAATTGAAAATCGGATTCAAAAGAAAAGACGGAATGTATTGTGATAGCTGCATATACAAGGTGTTATATAATTCAGTAAACAAAGAAGCTTTTCCTCCTTACATGATCCGGCCTAGCCTTTATGAAACGATATGCTGTAATCAACTATGCGATGCAATCAATCCTATGCTGTAATGAACTATGTGATGCAATCAATCCTATGCGGTAAGCCGGAAAAATAGAATTTTCAAATTGTAGTATAGATTGGGAAAATCGTCAAGTGATGGGGCGTAAAAGAACCACTTCCTGTGGGTGTAAAAGCACCACTTTATGTCATTAGGATGGGAAAAGTCAGCGCAGTGGTACTTGTGAAAAAGAAAAAGCACGGTTTCCGTAACCGTGCTTTCGTGCAGTTGATAGGGGAATCGAACCCCTGTTTCCGCCGTGAGAGGGCGGCGTCTTAACCCCTTGACCAATCAACCGTTGTTTAGTATATCAAGGGATTCCGAATAATGCAAGAGCTTTTTTGTAAAAATATAAAAGGCATCTTTGATGCTGTTCGCAAAATATCGAACTTTCCAACGATTCCAACTGAATGTGAGTATCCGTCCTCAAAGCTTTATGTAGGTAGTGGTTTAACTCAGAAGGGAAGTCCCCTTCCTTCTCTGTATGCTTCGCAATGGACGACCGCACCCCGAATCCGGTGCCAAGTCTCGCAGGAGCGAGACGTAGCAAAAATCATCATGGATGCCTTGAACGTCCGGCGCCAAGTCTCGCAGGAGCGAGACTTGAACTCAGGGGAAAGCGCGTATTGCGCTCAGTCAAACCACGGCAAAAAAGCCAGGGGCATTCTTGAAAATCACGTAAGTATACAAACATCCTCCATGTGAGGTTTAATAGGCTCAACGGGAGTCTGGTTTTCAACTCAGTGGGAGTCCCTTTCCGGGGCACTTTGTGTAGGTAGGGGTTAGTAACAAACTTAACTCAGTGGCGAGTCCAATCTCCCACTGA
>R14__coassemble_160_pt1 | contig 57806 bp, 39 predicted proteins | sample R14__metabat2_high_PE_005 | metagenome-assembled genome bin R14 | reverse complement strand
CCCGTTTCCGTCCCCTCTGCACTTCTTACTCTTCGGACACCGCAACCTTCTCGTCATCATACGCCGGCTTTTTCATACAGCGGATATTGAAAGGATCCACCTGCAATCCTACCTCAACACCCACCGGTGTACATCTGGTAGAGCATACCTGCCAGTCATAACCACCGGCAGAAACCGTCATCTTATAATGCACGCCCTTAAAGATCACATTGGTAACTACACCGTGCAGATTATAGTAATCCGGCTCAGCCAGGACAATATCCTCCGGTCGGATCACCACATCTACCGCTGTACCTGCGGCAAAGCCTTCGTCTGTACAGACAAAGCTAGTCCCCAGCATTTCTACATGCCTGGGATCCCTCATCCTTCCGGAGATGATATTGGAATCACCGATAAAATCCGCCACAAAAGCATTTTCCGGTTCATTATAAATATCATTCGGACTACCGATCTGCTGAATATAGCCCTGGTTCATGACCACGATGGTATCTGACATAGTCAAAGCCTCTTCCTGATCATGGGTAACATATATAAAGGTAATTCCCAATTCTTCCTTAAAACGCATCAGCTCCAGCTGCATAGACTGGCGCAGCTTCAGATCCAGGGCACCAAGCGGCTCGTCCAGAAGCAAAACCTTCGGCTCATTCACGATGGCTCTGGCAATGGCGATACGCTGCTGCTGTCCACCGGATAAGGTCTGGGGATAACGATCCTCCATCCCATCCAGATTCACCAGATGGAGAGCATATTTAATCTTATCCTGAATATAGGCCTGCGGTTTCTTCCTGATCTTCAGGCCAAAGGCGATATTTTCGCCAATGGTCATATGACGAAAGAGGGAATACTTCTGAAAAACCGTATTCAGCTCCCGCTTTTCCGGCGGAAGATCAGTAATATCCTTCCCATCAAAGATCACCTTACCCTGATCCGGCTTCTCAAAGCCTCCCAGAATACGCAAAGTCGTCGTCTTACCACATCCCGAAGGACCCAGCAAAGTCACAAACTCATTCTTTCTAATATACAAATTAAAATCATCCAGCACCCGATTCTTCCCAAAAGACTTGGAAATATGCTGTAAATCAATCAAAGTATCCTCAGGTGTAACTCTCACTTCACAAAACTCCCTCTATCCCTATCAACACCAAAACATCCCAACTCATTACTAACGATCCACCCCAGGTTTAGTGCTGTCGGCAGACTGGCAAACGAGAATAAGAACTTCTTTTCATAATATAAAAAACGGACATAGTCCTGCATAAATCTATACACAGCCATCGAAACAGATAGAAACGAAGGGGACTTCCGCAATGTCGGCACTTAGTGAGACCGAACCCATGGTGAAGGTCGAACTTAGTACCGCTACATGAGGACCTAAGCGCGAGCGGTCCCCGGAGTTCTATATGTTTCGATGGCGTCCCTTCGCCACGAAACCTTTTCACGAAACCTTCAGCAGCTTCCACAGCCTGCTGTAATAATCTGTTGTCTCCGTATCCAAGGTCTTATAAACCTCACAGTTGGCGATGGCCTCTTCCGACGGAAAGATCAGCGGATCCTGCTGTGTCTCCTCATCCAGCTGATCATACACAGCTGTATTCGGCGTCGGATAATAAACCTCCTCGAAATTCATCATCGCAATATCTTCCCTGCAGAGAAAATCCAGAAACTGCTGGGCATAATCCGTATTATGGCAACGTCTGGTCATACAATAGGCATCGATCCAGAGATTAGTACCTTCCTCCGGCACCACATATTCCAGATTTTCATCATACTCATGAGCCAGATAAGCCTCTCCTGAATAGCACACCGAAACCGCCGCATTGCCGGCCACCATTTCCTCACGGACCTCATCCACAAAGTAGGCCTCCACGTCCGGTTTCTGCCGGATCAGCAGCTCCTGGGCCTGGTCAATCTCATTTTTATCTGTCGTATTCAGGGAATAACCCAGATATTTGAGCGGTACCATATAGCAGTCACGGATACTGTTCTGCATCAGGATGTCGCCGGCGTATTTACCGTTAAAAAGATCATCCCAGGAAGTAATCTCATCCCCGGTCATAGATTTGTTATATAGAATACCTACGGTACCCCAGAAATAAGGCATGGTATATTCATTCGTCGGATCAAAAACCTGACACAAATTCATATATATATCACCGAGATTTTCGCTGTCAGGCATGCTGTCCCAGTCGATGGGCAGCAGTTCTCCCTCCAGCAAAAGCTTTTCGATCATATAATCCGAAGTACAGATCAGGTCATAATCGATGGCGCCGGACATGTATTTCGTATACATCTCCTCCGGAAGCGTTGCCTCCTCATAAAGCACCTTGATGCCTGTCTCTTCCTCAAAAATATCCAGAATATCATAATCGGTATACTCGCCGTATCCCAATACGGTCAGCGTATGATCTTCGACATTCTCTGAATATTTTCTTCCCGCGGTATTTTCTGCAGCTGCTTCCTCACTACTATCCGCCAAAAGACTGCCGGCTGTCACGCTCTCTCCGACTGTCTCACCACTTGTCGCAGAAGAGCCATCTGCACTGCCGCATCCGCTGAAAAGGCCGGCCGCCGCCAGAAGTGCTGCCAGTGCAGCTGTTTTTCTTTTTTTCATCATTTTCAATATTTTCATAGCCCCATCTTCCGTGCTTCTGACTTTCCACATATCCGACTTCATCACTCCTGCATTTTTATACCGGGCTCTTTCCCAAAAAAAGCGAACATGATTTCTCACATCCCTTCGGAATCACCACGGCTTATGATACAGCGTAACAATTATGAACGTGCTGCCCTCTTCTTTTCTATCACATCCGGCAGGACATTTACGATCAAAAGTATCGTCAAAACCACCAGAAAAATGAGTGTGGACAGAGCATACATTTCCGGCTTGATTCCACGCTTTAGCTCACCATAGATCATGGTCGACATAGTATCAATACCCGCGCCTTTGGTGAAATAGGTGACCACGAAATCATCCATGGACATAGTCAGCGCAATGAAAAATCCACCCATCAAAGCAGGCAATATTTCCGGCAAAATCACCTTCCGGAATGCTGTCAGCCGATCTGCGCCCAAATCCCTGGCCGCCTCGTAAAGGCTGGGATCCAAAGCGCGTAATTTCGGCAAAATAGCCATTACCGCATAGGGAATATTAAATGTAATATGGGCCAGCAGGACACTGGTATAGCCCAGATGAAAAATACGAGTCATCGCCAGCATCAGGGTAATACCGGTAACGATATCCGCATTCAGCATAGGTATATTACCCACGCCAAGCACAATGGAATAGCTTCTCTTTCGCATAGCCAGAAGGCCATAGGCCGCCATGAGGGCAATGATCGTTGCCACAGCTGCCGAAATGAAGCTGATCGACAGGGTGTTTTTCAAGGCAGACATAACTGCACTGTTATGAAAAAGGGACTTATACCATTTGAATGTAAATCCACCCCATAAAACTCTGGAACGGGAGCTGTTAAAGGAAAGCCATACCAGCACCGCAATGGGGATATATAAAAAGACCATGATGATCCAGAAATAAAATTTCCTGAGAAATGCTGCCAAGGCTTTCTCCCTCCTCTTTTCGCTCTTATCCGAAAGTTTTCATCTTTCCGAAATCTGTTACATCTGAAACTTTATCACCGACGAAAATACAAATATATTCAAGTTTCGTTTTTAATAAAAGTTCGTATCCTCACCTGCAGACACCTGAAGGACATACACCGAAGGCGAGGACATGACCTTATGCCTTACAAGGACATGCCCGACAGGTCCGCCGATTTATCTGTACGATAGGCCAGGAACATACTGCAGAGGGCAAAAATCATCAGCGCAATAGACAAGCCTGAACCAAGCCTCCAGTTCATGGTGCTGACGAACTCCTGCTCGATCACATTACCGATCAGCATGACTTTGCCGCCGCCTAAGGTATCAGAAATCGCAAAAGTGGTCAATGCCGGGATAAATACCATTGTAATACCGCTGATAATGCCCGGAATAGTCATGGGAATCATGACCCTAAAGAGTGCCTCCCAAAAATTTGCACCCAGGTCATGGGCCGCCTCCATCACATCCTCGCCGACATCCATCACCGCATTATAGATGGGCAGTATCATAAAGGGCAGATAGTCATAAACCATACCGATCACAATGGCGATCTGCGAATTACCCCAATCCTGATGCAAGCCGAAAATACCCAGAAATGCATTCAGAAATCCATTTTTCGAAAGGATCAGCTGCCAGGCCATAATACGCAGGACAAAGTTCATCCACATAGGCACCAGCACGATCATGACCATCATACCCTGCTTACCCAGATGCATTTTGCGCATGCAGAGCGCCATGGGATAAGCCAGCAAAATGCAGATGACGGTACAGATCACCGAAAGCTTGATGGACAGCCATAAGGCTTTCAGATGTACTATGTCAAAAATAGCCAGCACATATTCTGTTGTAAAATGACCTTCCGCATCCACCATGGCATAACCCAAAAGGATCAAAATCGGCAGGATCGTAAAGCCGATGATCCAGATAATATATGGCGCAGTCAGCAATTGTTTTTTATTTTTCATCTGCAAAATCTTCCTTCATTTCAAAGCCCTCTGATAAAGCCCCTGGCCTATGATCCGACTATACTTCCTCTCCATGAGGGAATGTAAACCTTTACGAGTCAAACTCGCAGCCGCTTTTATATACTTTTTTCTGACATATAAGCAGCCGGACACTCACCGGGACACACACGGGCATACATCAATACATTATAAGATGCAAGCCCTTTTTGAGCAACGGAAAAATATGATTTCTCTATGAAGTTAATTATGAAATATAATTTTTTCCAAACATAACAATTTGTGTTATACTCTAATCACTTGCAAAATATTAAAAAAGTGTACAAAAATATCAAAAAACTCTCTTTTTCTCAATGCAAGTCCTTAATCACTTTCATACCGGAGGTCATTCTATGTTAAGCGAGCCAGGCATCCTTGCTAATTCCGTCCGCTATTTTCATACACCGGAACCCTTTGCCGCTGCGCATCTTTTTTCTTCTGAGCGCGCCGGCGATTATCATTGTACGAAAGAATACGCTTTTTCCCGTCCGGCTTCAGATGTCCGGACCTGTCAGCTTATGCTCGTAACAGAGGGCGAATTATTGCTGGAATATCATAATGAAAAATATATCGTTAAGCCCGGTTATCTGGTCGCCATGCGGCTTGGTGAAGAGCAAAGATATTGTGCCCGCTCTGATCAAATGCATATGCTTTGGCTGCATATAGACGGTCCCAGCGCCGGCGCTTATATAGAAGAGATCAACCGAAACAACGGCGTTGTTTTCCCCGTCATCAGCAATCCTGACATTGAACGGGATCTGCGGCAGATCATCCGTTTATTCAGCAAAGGCATTACCGATGATCGCCAATATTCTGTTTTGATCCATCAGCTGTTTAATACGCTTTCCCTGCCTTTTGCCAGCTCAAAAAAAGAGGATATCCGCGAAACAGTTAATCTGGCGATTTCATATATGGAGACACACTATGCCGACAGCCATCTTTCACTTGCTGAACTAACGACACATTTTTCGGTCAGTAAATCTTATTTTCTCCGGAAATTCAAAGCCTTTACCGGTGTCACGCCACACCAGTATCTGCTTTCCATACGCATCCGTATCGCCAAGCAGCTGCTTGATACCACTTCGGAGAGCATTGAAAGCATCGCTGAAAAGTGCGGCTTTTACAGCGCCTCCCACTTTATTATGTACTTCCACCGAACCACCGGCATGACCCCGCTGCAATTCCGCCAGCTGTGGAGATAAAAAAAGCGGCTGCATTGCGCAGCCGCCCTATGAAGGAAAACAACTTTTTACCCTTTTACCCGAAGAGTCCTCCCCAGAAGTCGCCCCAGAAGCTACCGGAGCTATTTCCATTATTGTTTCCGCTATTCTGGCTGTTCCCCGAGGAACTGCTTCCATCATGATTACTATCACTATAGCTGCCATCGTAGCTGCTGTCATCATGACCGGAACTACTATCCTGCTCCGTCTCGTCATGATTCTGACTATTGCTTCCGAACAAGCCTGCCCATAAAGAATCATGGGTTTCACAGGTCACATTCAGGAGATAATTTGGCTCCGTATAGGCTTCGTCATCGGTGCCTGTCGTTCCTTCCTTCAGATATACCACGGTATAGGTGGACGGACAGTTGCTGCCGGCCCGCTGCCCGGAGCTGCTGCAGATACTCACTGCCACATGACAATCACAGCTTTCCGAAGGCTTAGCCGATTCCGGCAAAAGAACTTCCTCCGTCACATCTCCCTGCACCGTATCATTGCAAATACCTGTCTTAGCCAGTTTTCCGCACTTTCCGCAGATAGTATAGCTTTTCAGATTTTCCGTCGCCGTAAAATCCTTTGATGTCAATGATTCATGGGCTCTGGACATGATCGCTTTCCAGAGCGTCTGCACATAGGTACCGCTTTCCTGGGACTGATTTTCATCATAGCCGCCCCAGACACCGCAGGTATAGTAGGGTGAATAACCGAAAAACCAGGCATCTACGTTATCATTGGTGGTGCCACTCTTTCCGGCCAGCGGCATAGTGGAAAAATAGGCGTTCACGCCGGTTCCGTCGGTCATGACCTTTTCCATGGCCGCCGTCAGCTCTGCCGCTGTATCGCTGCTGATCGCCTGCTTTGTCGATGGCGTCTTTTCCAGCAAAACATTTCCGTCGTGGTCTAAAATCTTCGTATAATAAACCGGCTCTATATACTGTCCGCCTCTGGCGATCGTACTGTAGGCAGAGGTCATCTCCAGATTAGTCACGCCGCCGGAGGTGCCGCCCAGGGCCAGCGCTTCTACTTTATCCGCATCTGTCAGCGTTGTGATTCCGAAATCCTGCAGCTGGCTCCAGATATTCTCCATACCGGCTTTCTGGAAACACTGCAGGGCCACGATATTATTAGAGGAAATAATTGCCTTTTGAATGGTGGTCTTTCCGCCGTAGGTCTCCGTCGCATTCTGCACAGCCGTTCCGTTCGAATAAGCATAGGGCGCATCATCATAGGTGCTTGCCGTCGTAAAATCACCATTCTCAATACCTGTCGCATATTCGGCAAGGATTTTAATGGTGGAACCCGGCTGACGTTTGGAAGAAATCGCCCGATTCATAATGAGACTGGCTGTCTTCTCGCCCCGTCCGCCGACCATGGCCTTCACCTGACCGCTTTCATTATCGATCATTACCATAGACACCTCTGCATCCGTGGTAAGAATATTGCTATCGGCTGCTTCCTCCTCGCAGATTGTCTGCAAGGTGCTGTTTTCAGTGGAATATATGGTGAGTCCGCCTTTATAAAGCTGATTCCAGGCATCCTCCTCACTGCATCCTGTCGCTTCCATCAGATCATCCAGGATCTGATATACCATGGCATCCTCAAAATAAGTCAGGGTCTCCTGAGTAACTCCCACTGCTGTTACCTGCGCAATCTCGGAGTATACGTCTTCATTCATGGCTGCCGTACATTCTTCCTCTGTGATGTAGCCAAGCTCCAGCATTTTGGCCAGGACATACTGCTGTCGTTCCTGATTTTGCTCCGGATTTTCCCTTGGATTATAGGCCGTCGGGTTTTTTGTAATTGCCGCCAGGGTAGCGCACTCTGCCAGAGATAACTGTGAAACATCTTTATCAAAATAATATTTTGCTGCCGTTTCCACACCCCAATTGCCGGCGCCGAGGTTAATGGTATTCAGATAATTTTCCAGTATCCATTCTTTGTCTACTTTTTTCTCTAAAGCCAGGGCTAGAAATTGCTCCTGTAATTTACGCTCTACCCGATCCAGAAAGGTTTTTTCCTCTGTCCAGTCGGTAAAAACATTGTTTTTCAGCAGCTGCTGAGTGATCGTGCTGGCGCCTTCGGAAAAGCTGCCGGTGGTCACACCCTTGACGATCGCACGGCCGATTCCCTTCACATCAATGCCATGATGCTCATAAAAGCGTTCATCCTCGATGGCTACGACCGCATTTTTCAGGTTGTCCGGAATTTCTTCGGATTTTACATAGATTCTGTTCGAAGCTTCGCCTGTCAAGGTCAAAGTCACGTTTCCTTCATCGTCCAGGACACTGGTCCGGTAGCCCTTGGGCATAGCATCCAGGGTACTGATCTGCGGCGCCGTGAAAATCGTGTAGCCGATGATCGTCACGATAGCAACGACGATACACATAAACAGCATTACGATCAGCTTTCCCCATGGAAAACGCTTTTTCTTTTTCTTCTTTTCAGCCGCTTTTTCAGATTTTTTCTTAGCTTTCTTTTTTCTTTCTTTTTCTTCCATTCATTTTATCCCTCCATCACAACCGGGATTTTCCGCATCGAATGCATAGCCTTTTCTACTCTCTTATGTATTCGATTTGCAAAAAACACCGCGCCGTAAGGCCACATGCCGAAAACGCCTGCTTCTTATGCGAACGCTTCCGTCAATTTATGTTTATCATGAATTTGTGAATAAATAATGTTTTCAGGGCCTCCTAATTGTGAGGAATTTGTGTTTTTGAAAATTTATTCCCGCATACCTCTCTTATCCTTAATAGCGTTCCGGCATCATCATCTTTGTTTTTACACCGACTGCGTTGGACTATCAAGGTCAGATATGCTATCCTTTACCTGACGTTTATCTGTAATTGCCCTTTCGGTAAGTGCCCTGCCAGCGCAGACTTATCCATTTTTCCGTATGATTTGCAATGGAATACCACACCTTTGCGGAAGGCACAGCTCAAAAGAGAGGGACATCACCTTATCGTTTATATAAAGGATAACATTCTCTATGAGATTAGACAAATATTTAGCTGATATGGGACTTGGCTCCCGCAGCGACATCAAAAAAAACATACGTGCCGGCAAAGCCCTCGTGAACGGCGCCCGCACAAAGGATCCCGGTCTTTCCGTGACGCAGGATATGGACATTAGCTACATGGGCCAAAGCGTCAACTACGAAAATTTTTCTTATTATATGCTGCATAAACCGGCAGGTGTCATTTCTGCCAGCGAAGATAAGCATCAGCAGACCGTCATCGACCTGATCGAAGATGCGCAGAAGCGCAAAGATCTCTTCCCGGTAGGCCGTCTGGATAAGGATACGGAAGGACTGCTGCTAATCACCAATGACGGTCAGCTCGCGCATCGTCTCCTGTCCCCTAAGCATCACGTAAATAAATTATATTATGCCCGGATAGCCGGTTTGGTGACCCCGGAAGATGTGCAGAAATTCCGTGATGGCCTCTATATCGACGAGGAACTGACCTGCCTGCCCGCAGAACTCGAGATTCTGAGCTGTCATCCGGCAGAGCCGCAGCTTTCTGCAGCAGGCATCAATGCAGGCAAGGACATGCTTACAGATGGCATCGCTGCAGGCAAGGACATGCTTACAGATGGCATCGCTGACGTGAAAAAAGAGGAGGCCTCTGTTAAAAAAGCCACCACTGCCGGAAATATAAATCCTGGCACTATGCCTTCTGTCATCTCTGAGATCAGGGTTGTAATCCAGGAAGGCAAATTTCACCAGATCAAGCGTATGTTTCAGGCTGTCGGTAAGGAAGTAATCTACCTGAAGCGCCTCTCCATGGGACCACTGCAGCTGGATCCGGCTCTAGCTCCCGGCGAATACCGCCGTCTGACTGCAGAAGAGCTTGCCGCACTGCAAAATCCTAAAGCATAAAAGCTTACACCGCATCATAATCTGTGGTGATTCCGAACGGATGTGAGGAATCATGTCCGTTTTTTATGAAATAATAAAGCTGCGGCATTATACACTGAAAGGTATAGTGCCACAGCCCCGGATGCAAGTCCGCACATGACTTATTCTTTTCGTTTTTACTCGACGATCGTTACTGTATCCATGCACTGATCCATCAGCAGCTGTACCGTAGCTGATATTTCTGTCTGCTCTTTATCCTCGACTCTTTCCTTCGCTGTCAGGACCATGCGCACACCATCGATATCGGAAGCGAAAAAGGAGATAATATCCTTCTGATCTCCGATTTTCATCTCCATTGTTTCAGTCCACCAGATATGTCCGCCCATCGTAACCGAAGTCACCTCAGCCTGTTTCGCATATTCGGCGCCGTAACCACTGACCATACTCTCGACAAATTCCTTCACCGTCTTGGTCTGTGTATCAAATCGCTGACAGGCGATACTGGACATCTGATCCTCCGTCGGATAAAGATACAAAATGGCTGCATACTCACCTTCACCATAGGTGTCATAACCACCGGCCAGAATACTTTCATTCACCTTCACGGAAAAGCCTGTATCTTTTCCGCCGATGGTAATCAGGTCAGCATCCTCAGCCGCCATCTCTACCGATGAAGAGGAAACTGATACTGCACTCGTATCACTTACTTCGCTTTCCTCCAGCACGGAAACAGCCTCTTCCCCGGAAATCACCGCTTCGGCTTCCAGGACCGGCTCTGCCTCGCTCTGCTCTGTTACACTTTCTTCAACGACAGCTTCAACTACAGATGAAGATACAGAAGCTGATCCGGCAGACTGGGCAGCCTGCCTTGCGGAAGTTTCCTCTTCACATCCCGCCAGCATTGTTCCGCATAATACGGCTGCCAGCAAGGCACTTATTATTTCCTTTTTCATGTCTATACCCCTCTGTACAACACATCAACGCGTTTTTACCATGAAAAACGAACCCGATTCCTTCAAAGTTTTTACGGCTTTACGATACCATAAAAAGAGCTATCCCGCAAGTTTTCCGGCAGGACAGCCCTTTCTCATTCATCGTCTTCGCATTTCCCACAGCTGCAGATGCCCAAAGGATGGACACTGCGTGAAATGGATCGTACCCTATGTGTTATATCTTATAAGCTTCTGCGTTATGTCTTATGACCTTGTTCCTCATACTAATACATCGCCCTGCATCAGGCAGGATTTGATTCTCATGCCGAAACGAACGCGTACATTTTCCGGAATATCCTTCATCACTTTACATCTGTTCAGCTTTTCAATGATTGGCTTTTTCGCTTTTTTCGGTCTTTCTTTCGCATAGCTAAGTGTCCACACCTGTGGCTTTGCTTTTGCTTTTCCCAGAATATTTTTCGGCGCTACCAAAATCCAAAAACAATTCTCTTCTGTCTCCACAATGTCAATCACCTTGGAATGATTAAAAGGCGTGAGCATCCGGGGCAGTCCCTGTTCCTTTAATTCTCCGCAGGTAAAAAGAGAAGCCATGATATGTCTCTCATTTTTGGTCTTATAGTCCTTGATCGCATCTACATATGGGCGCGGATACCAGCGCATGAAGCGACTATTTGCCCGAATCTGCTGCTCTGCTGCCTGATATTCCTCCTGTGGCATGGACTCTTTTTTCTGCTCCAGCTGATAAGCCTTCTCAATCTCATACCAGATGGTCGTGCGGTCAATGCATTTCATTTCCATATAAGATTGAAAAATCTCTCCGTACACTTCCGCATGCTCATCCACATGTCTCCATTCGCCTGCCACCAGGGCAAATATTCTCACATCCGGAATCAGAACATCCTTCCGGGTAGCAATTGCATATTTCTTTCCCTGCCATGCAAGAACATCCTCCAGCAGGTAGTTTTCTCCCTCTGAAGAAATTTCTTTCTTCTGCTCTTCCCCGCTTGTTTCCATATAGTAAGCTCTGCTGTGGCTTGTATCATAAAGGAACTGCAGAATCTCCAGGACCTCCTGATCAGAGAGGGTCTTCATCCACTCCATATCAAACATACATGCCTGGAAAAGCAGATCCTTCAGACGGCTGAAGCTGTTGCTTTTATGATCCTCCATATGCCATGCTTTCAGGGTAGAACCGAATTTGACCATTGCTTTCTGTTCACACTTCTCGATTACTGTATCGATGATCGGTGAATACGGCCTGGCAATACTAATATCCCATGCTGCATCTTCCGCATCCTCATTTGCAAATTCATCACGGCATTTTTTCAGGTTCAGGGCATGAAAATCAATAGCTCTATATCCTGCTGCCTGCAGCTCTTCATATTCCTTCCGGTCTGCCTCATCATATCCCAGCAGTACCTCGCTCTGGATTTTTGCTCTCTCATAGTAGCTGACTGCAAGAGTTTCATCCTTCTCCAGCAGCTCTCCGTATTTATAGCAATAGCCCAGCTTTGCCATCGCTTTAACATCGCCCTGCAATGCAGCCGCACGGAAGTAGCGTAATGCTTCTGCAGTATCCTTTTCTACATATTCTCCCTGCAGATACATCATGCCGATCATATAAATGGCTTTTGCATATCCATTCTCTGCAGCTGCCCGGAAAGCCCGGAAGGCTTCTTCCATCTGCTGCGCCTCGTAAGCTGTATTTCCTTTTTTATAGTGCATAGCGGCCTGGGCCAGCTTTGCGCTTTCCTGCTTCATTCCTTCGAAAAATTTCGCTTCCAGAACATCCTCATGCTGTTTGTTTTTGTCTTGCTTTTTCATTCCATACCCTTTCTGAATCCGGGATCAATATTTTTTACACAGCCTTTACACTGCCATGCTTTCTTTTGATCAACACTTCTTCCCGGGCTAAACACCGGGATAGGGATTTCCACTAAGTTCAGGAAGGCCTCGGGCCTTCTTGCCGCAGCGTGACCGAGTGCGGAGCACTCTCCCGCTAACTTGAATACAGAATAGCAAATGTTTGAAAAAAAGCAATGTATCTATTTGACGAATTGCACATATTTATATGCCTTATTTTAGTCAAAATGATAGTTTTCCTCCTGCCAAGGACGATCTATGCTCATGCTTCTTCTTCAGAAATCAGCTCCTGTAAGGACGGAAAAACGGAGAGACTGCGTCTCAAAATGCCATGCATGCAGGCAATGGCCGTCCCGTAATTCGTAAAAGGAACGCCCTGGTCCAGGGCATTTTTCATACGATATCGCACCTCTTTTCCGTTCAGCATACAGCCACCGCAATGCAGCACGAGCGCATACGGAAGCTCATCCGGAAATGCCCTTCCGGAAGTCGTCTCAATGCGCAGCTGCTTTCCAGTATACTGATGCAGCCAGGCAGGCAATTTCACTGTTCCGATATCGCCACACTGCCGGTGATGGGTGCAGCCCTCTGAAATCAGTACAGTATCTCCATCCTGCAGATGACGGATGGCAGCCGCGCCCCGCACAGCAGTCTCCAGAAAACCTTTATGTCTGGCCATCAGTATAGAAAAGGATGTGAGCGGAATATCCTCCGGCAACACTTTGGAAACAAATCCGAAGACCTGACTATCTGTGATGACCAGCGCCGGCTTCTCCGGCAGTCTGGATATGGTGCTCTCCAATTCGCTTTCCCGGACACTGATGGCCACACCGCCATGATCCAGTATATCTCTGATGGCCATCTGTTCCGGCAAAATCAGACGTCCCTTAGGTGCTGCCTTATCAATGGGAATCACCAGCAAAACCATATCCCCCGCATGCACTATGCCCTCCACCAGGCCGGTTTCCTGTGTCTGCGGCTGCAGCAGGGAAGCGATTTTTTCCTTTAAGGCGTCTATGCCCATCCCCTGCAAAGCGCTGACGTAGATTTCGTTCTTCTGCACCTGCTGTGATAACTGAAGCCCCGCTTCTTCCAGCAGGTCCGCTTTGTTATATACCGTGATCCATGGAAGCTCTTTCTCCCGGAAAAGTCCGATCAGTTCCCGGTCGCATTCCTGCAAACCGATTTTCGCATCTACCACCAGCACGGCGATATCCGTGCGGTTTAGCTCCTGCCGGGTTTTTCGTACGCGTAATTCACCCAGACTACCCTTATCATCAAAACCCGGCGTATCAATGATCAGCACCGGCCCTAAGGGCAAAAGCTCCATGGATTTACGCACCGGGTCCGTGGTGGTTCCTTTGGTCTCCGAAACCACGGAAAGCTCCTGATTCGTAAAGGCATTCACAAGACTGGATTTGCCGGCATTTCTTCTGCCGAAAAATCCGATATGTACCCGCTCGCCGGAAGGCGTTTCATTCATTCCCATACAAAAATCCTCTTTTCCCTTACAATTTTTAAATCAGTTTCATCCATTCCTTCATCTCATCAGAAAAGAGATTTTTCATCTCTCTTCGGTATATTCTTCCGGAAAAAGCGAAATGTGGCAGCGGCAGGAAGTGACAGCCTGCAGGCAAAATCGGACGATACATCGGATCAGCGATGACCAGCAGCTTATTTTCTCCCACCTCTTCTACGTATTTCTGCAGAGCACTTTCTACTTCCTCCTCACCCCAGAGGATCAGATCCCTCGCCGGATCGATCAGCTTTTCGCCATCTTCTGTAGCAACAAATACGCGCGCCGGACAGCCGGTGATTTTTTCAAGAGCCGCTGCCAGGGAACCCATGATCACCGGCTCTCCGATGAGCACGAGCTGCATTTCTGCTGATGAAGCCTCCTCCTGCGTGATTCTTACATCCTCTGCGGATTTTCCATCTGCTACTGCGCATTCTTTTACTGCAGCTTTCACCTTCGCTACTGTACTTTCCTCCGCTACAACTTTTGTCTTCGCTACTGTACTTTTCTCCGCTGCGGCTTTCGCCTTTCGTACCGTACTTTCCTCCGCTGCGACTTTCGCCTTGGCTACTGTATTTTCCTCTGTGTTTAAGTCTGCTTCTATATAAGCAATGATACTCTGCCGGCTTTGACAGGCTCTTTCCATGGCTTGCGCAAGCTCTTCCCGAAAACCGTAGACCGGTATACCCGCCACATAAGGAATGCCTGCTTTTTTCTGCATAAATTCTGCCAATGGCAAACCCGTCGAGGACAGCAGCAGATTCAGATCTGCCTGCGGCGCAGAAAGCAAAGTCTCCCAGGCACTGCCATCCCTTTTCTTCGGCTCATCGCCCTTTTTTCCCACACTATTGCTGCTATCTGCGAAGGCTTCTTCTGTCTTCGCTATGTCATCAGCTTCTGCGAAACATTGATCTGCTTCCGCTATGCCTTGCGCAACCTCCAATGCCCAGTCAGACTGCACATGCCAGCCTTCCTCCTGCAGGAAGCTGATCAGACTTTGCACGGAACCCTCCGCTGTAAAATCCAGAGGCGTCAGTCCCAGAATATTCACCCTGCCCTTTGCTGTAAACGCTTTTTTCCGCTTTCCGCTCTTCGTCGCAATACTTTCCGGCAGCTTTCCCGGTAAGGCTTCCTTAAAGAGCATCTTTTCCGCCAGCATTTTCCAGGCCAGTCCAGCCCCGCGCACATAGTCATGCATGGCATTGGTCGGCACATAAAATGTCGGAATTCCGCTTCTCTCCTCGATGATTCTGCTGATGGCCGGGAAATCAGTCCCCATGATATAGGGAATCGGCGAATTCATCAGCGCGATAAATTTTGGCCGAAAGGCCGCCGCTGCTTCCAGTACATCGTCGATCAATTTTTCATCATTTCCCATAATGGCATCCAGATCCTGTAATGCCGAAATAAAAATCAGGCTATCCTGATCAAACCAGCGGATTTCATCATGGGTATTATAGGTTGAATTACAGCCCGAAGGATCATGGATGACACACATGCCGCCCAGCTCATATAAGGCCGAGGCAGCCCCGGAAACGTCGCCGGCATAGACCGGTAAAATCCGATATCCCTGTCTCATAATATACAGTCACACCCCCAGCCTTTGCGCGGAATGATTTCCCGCACGTCTTTTTTCTCCTGCCATGCCTGGATCATCAGTCCGGCCAGCTTCTGTATGCCGTCGAATCCCCACATGCCGCCGTAGTCGATCAGATTGACGAAATATTCCGTTCCTTCAAACCAGGCCGCCTTAGGGCCTATGGCCAGAAGCTCTTTTTTCTCTCTATTCTCTGCGGAAACTTCCCTTATGTTTTCCGAAATCCTCATTGCTATATTTTCCGTCTCACATTCCGAAGCGCTCGCTGCTATGTTTTCCGCTGCACATTCCGAAACACTCACCGCTATATTTCCCGCCGCACATTCCGAAGCGCTCGCCCCTATGTTTTCTGCAGCTTCATGTGTATCGCTCTTTATCCCCTGAAAAGCTTTATGCAGCTTTCGCATTTTTACGTGATTTGTGGAACAAAGCAGCAGCTCCGGCAAATGTTCCTGCAGCCAGCAGAAGTCCTTTTCTTCCTCCGGACTTACAGCATCCAGATAGACTGCCTTGACGACAAATCCATGCTCGGTCAGTAGTCTGGCCAGTCCCAGAGGGCGATTCACAGCCATGTAATCTATGGCAATGGGGGTATTCTCGATGACCTGCAGGGCCGCATCCAGAGCCGCATCACAGGCAGCCTTCTGCGCTGCCAGCCATTTCTTCCTGCCCGCTGCCGATTCTTCCATCATATCGGAAGGCTTCTCTTTTATTCCGCACTTCACGTATGCTTTCGAAGAGTCCGCCTTCGAAAGCTTTGCTGCCTCTTCCAGCTGATCCAGGGCTTTTTCCAGCAGCTCCAGCTCCTCTGTGATTTCATCATAGCCCAGAGCCGGCGGCAAATATAGGAATTTTCTGCCAAGCCGCCGGGCAAAGCGCTCCGTTCCCACAAGACCCGGCGCCGACCGGGTGATAAAGAGGGCGCCTTCCCCCATCTGCAGATATTCCCTGAAATAGGTCATATCCTGCACCTGCCGCAGCGCAAAACCACGCGCAGAGAGTATTTGCATCAGATCGGAACTGCTCTGCAAGGGTAAATTATCATTCATCATGCAGACCACCCTCGGATTTTCCGGCAGGGCTTCTATCATATCCGGCAGAGCCCTGCGCTCCTTCTGGTCCGGCGTCAATCCTGTTTTCTGCATGATCGGATCCATCCAGCAGCGGACAAAATGCACCTCCGGGAATCTCTGCTCCAGCTCTGCATATACTCTTTCCATATCTGTTCCCATGAAATGATGCAGACACACCGGAAAGACCAGTACCGCCGGTGGCAAATGATCCCGCGCTGCCAGCTTTTCCAATACATCTGTCACACCTTCGATGGTGATTTCCTCCAGATTGCCGTCATAGAGGTCATGCTCTTCCAGTACAACGCTGGAAAAGCGTTCTGCCGCGCCCATTTCTGCTGCTGTCAGCACCACACCCCGCATGCAGTTATCCGCACAAATATAAATCTGATGCGCCTCCGGGATCAGCATACCGATATGCACGATATTCCAGCTGCCATGGGCCGGCGCATTAAATTCCAGATGGCTCTCGAAGGGTGTCGGAAATACAGCCTCTTTGATCCGCACCTTTGCGCCGGCGCTATCCGGCTCTCTCCCGGCATTTGTTTTTCTATGAGATAATCTTTCTAACATTCCATCTCTCCTGCTAGTACATCCTTTCTTAAATAACTGGACTAATGCGCCGAATGGTTTTTCGATAGTACAGGTTAAAAATGCAGGCCTGGCGGGCTACGCAGAGACTTTTTAACTGTGCTCTCGGAAAAGCAGGCAAGCATTCGGATCATTTGCCTTCCAGGATACTTTCCGCCAGTGCGCGATACTGCGCTGCAATCCGGCTCTCCGGATAGCATTCCAGCAGCACTTTGTTCTCTTCCTCAGCCTCCGTCACCAGCAGATCATGCTGCAGACTGCCTACAATTTCTGTATGGAAATCATTTGCCAGCTCTTCCACCTTTTCCTGCTCCCGCCTGACATCCCGCCGATTCAGGATCAGACCGCCAAGTGAGGCATAGCCCCGACCTTTGAAATGATCCAAAGCCATGGCAATATTGGCCGCCGCATGAATGGACATATTTTCGCCGGAAGTCAAAATATACACCTGCTCCGCATAGCCGCTGCGCATGGGCATGGCAAAACCGCCGCACACCACGTCACCCAGCACATCATAGAGCACCAGATCCGGCTGATAAATGTCATAAATTCCCAGCTCCCGCAGCTTTTCCAATGCAGTGATAATGCCTCTGCCCGCGCAGCCAAGTCCCGGCAGGGGACCGCCGGCTTCCGCACAGATCACACCCGCATAGCCTTCCCTTACGACCTCTTCCAGGACAAAATTTTTCTTACTGCGGATCATTTCCAGCACCGAAGGTAATTTTTCCCCATGGCGCAAGGCCAGCGTAGAGTCCGCCTTGGGATCACAGCCAATCTGCAGTACCCGCATGCCCTGCTCTGCGCAGGCCACGGCAATATTGGATACCGTAGTGGATTTTCCGATGCCGCCCTTTCCGTAAAATGCTATTTTTTTCATGTAACTTCCTCACATTAACGATTTCTCCGGCCTTATACTTTGGCGTAAGCCGTCTTTGCGCTGACGCCCGGCAGCCGGCCGATTTTTCCGCTGAGCGCACTGATAATCTCCTGCGGGGCATCGATCGCAATACTTACGATATTGATATTTTTCTTATGATAGGGAATACCCATTCTTCCGATAATATAGCTTCCGTATTCATGCAGTAAACGATTCATCTGCTCCACAGATGCAGCATTTTCCACAATGATCGAAATCACAGCTACTCTGCTTTCCATCTCTATCCCTTTCCTAAGGTTCATCCAAACCTTTTTCTGATATTCACTCATCCTCGTCAGCTGACACGATCACCCTGCCTTAACGGACGTAACTCCCTGGCAAGACCAATCTCTCACCGACAGCCAGGGCATACCTTGTGCAGTCATAGCTTACCGTCTTCCGGACACTGCGAAGTGTGCCGCCTCCAGAAATATACCTGCAAAGTCCGGCAGCAGCTTGCGGATGACCGGGTCCGCGATGATGATATCATAGGCATTTTCATGAGTCAGCTTTTCTACATCGCTCTCTTCCCGCAAATGCACATCGCCATCCTGCCTTAACTGTTTTTTCATCATAAAGAAACTCGCCACCTGTACTTTTCCGGCTCCCTTTGCCAGGCATGCATCCCGCAATGAATTGGCCAGCACCTGCTGATGAATGATCAGGATATTGGCCCCCTGCAAAAGCAGCTGCCCATCTTCATTTAATTTGATCTGCGGTAAGTCTTCTCCTGTACATGTATCTTTTGCCGCCTGTTCCAGCAGTTCCTGCAGCATTTCTTCTGCCGGCGGATATGCGATTTCATATGGTGTGCCGAATTTTTTCTCCAGATAGATGGCTGCTTCCAGTCCGTCTGTCGCTACCACGAGATTTTTTTCTGCCGTGCCGGCTCTGCGGACATCGTCCAGACCAGCGCCGCAGCCATAGCAAATAATTTCCTCATATCCTTCTTTCTGTAGTTTTCGGGTCAGCCTTCCCAAGGTTCCGACATTCCTTTCAGAAAAAGCTTCCGGAATATCACTGAAATCCAGCGGTGTCAGACCCAGCACACCTAGGCGTCCTTTTTTTCTGCAGGATATTTGCTTCCTCTTTTCCGACATAGGGATCTTATACTTCTCCCCTTCTCCTTCTGTTGTCTCTTCTGCTATCGCCCCTTTTTCGCCCGCAAAAGTACGAAACAGCTCCAGATAGGCTTTCTCGGCGCCCACGTCATATAGCTCCATGCCATTTGTATCCAGTGCCAGCACCGGCAGCTTCGTTTTCTTTTCCGCCATCCGCCGCAAAGCATGATAGTCTGTACCGATCACTGATGGCACCGGCGTACCGATGATTGCCGCAAAAGGCGCATCAATACACTCTGCCGCGGCCGCCAGTTTATCCACCAATTGCCGATCCCGCCCCAGAATCGCGTCCATATCCCGCAGTCCGGCGCTAAAAATGGCACTTTTTCCCTGAAACCAACGCGGCTCATCGAAACCACAGATATTACCTGCACAGCCACCTGCATCACAGATGACCGAGATACCACCCTGATCAAAAAGTACCGCTACCGCACCGCTCTGATCCGGTGCGAAAGGCGTCAGAAACCTTCGATAGCCTTTGACCTTCGGCAGCTTTTCTTCGCCGGTGCATTTGACTTTCGGCAGCCCCTCTTCGCCGATGCATTTGTCACCCTGTAAAGAAAGCTTTATCTCATCCGATTTGACAGCTTTCTGCATCGCTGCACAGGCATTTCCCTCTTCCTTTCCCTGCTCTCCGCCACCACAGGACAAGCTGCCTTGCGCTGCCTGATCCGAGCCCAGACGTATCGTCGAATCGTACCGGGCTGCACTTTTGCTCTGCCGGCGGACTTCCTGAAAAATTTCTCTTTTCTCTGTCTCCGGAGCTCTTTCCCCCGTTTCCTCTGTCTTTTCTGCCGCTTTTCCTCGCGTTTCCTCTGCCTTTTCTCTTATTTTTTCTGTCTCTTGCAGGACCTGCCGCAAAGCCTCAAAGAGGGCTTTGACCCCCATATATCCGTAGGGCTGCCGATCACTGATCCAGGGAAGATTCGGGCATTCCGGATGATAATAGCCCGCATCCCTGCCGATGGTGATCGTGACAGACGCTGTAGTATCTGCACGATCTGCCGCACCCTCTATATAGGCTTTCTTCCACCCTGCCGCATTTTCTTTTCTTTGATAATGATACATACCCGGATCCAGATTCGGATAAACCTTTGTTTCGGGACTAAGCTCTGCCAGATACTGCAGGTAAATCCTTGTCTCCACACCCGGTGTAGCAAATATCTCCTTCACCCGGAAACCATATCGGATCAGTGCCAATGCCAGCTCGAAGGCATTTCCGTTCATGCCCTCACCCACCGCAAATACACAATCCGGGAACTCATTACGAAAGGTCTGCATAGCCTCTTTGGCCTGCCGGAAAAACTCTTCATCCTGAAATGCCACACCCAGGACTTTTCCCAAAGCCGCATACTGTTTCCGGATCTGGTCGATCTGATAGAGCCGCTGCAATTCGATGGAGGGCATTTGCAGATGACGATCCAGATCCCAGGCCGCCGGCCTTACTTCCGGATGCAGAATAATATTAAAATTGACCTCTCCCATGCGCAAATATTCCTCATAAGATGCGCACCGGGATATTTCTCTGATTTTTGTTATGCCCGCCTGGCCCAGCAGATCATAGAGCTCACAATCCTCATACAAAGGGGCAAAAAATCCCAGCAGATTGACGGCATGGCGATCTTTTTTTCCTTCTCCTCTGCTATTTTCCGCTTTCCTATGCGGAGCCTTATCTCGATTGTGTTCTTTCTCTTCCCACAGGAGGGAATAAATAGACTGCCTTACATGAACCATGGGCGGACGCCGTCCTTCTCTGGTCAGCGCATACATGTAACAGGGCTTTACCGGCAGCTGCACCAAGGCCTCCGCTTTTCTGCAGACCCGTTCCATATCCGTTCCCAGCAATGCATCCACGCAGGTGATACAGATCATCACCACAGAGGGCTTTTGTCCGGCGCTTTCCAGATCATGGCAAAGCCGCTCTACTGCCCTGGGAATTTTCTTTAAGTGACGACCGGTGATCAGATCGGTTTCATCCATAGTCAGATAAAAGAAACGATTCTCATATCCCGGCATCTCGCTGATACAGGAGGTATTTCTGCCACAGCAGCCCGGCGCTACGATCAGCATAACGGAACCGGGCACCGAGAGACCTGCCCTTTTTACGCCAAAGCCTTCCGCGCCGGGAGAATTAAAGGCCAGCGTGGCCGGTGAGCTGTAGATCAAATGCTTTCCGGAACGATAAATCTCCGGGATATCCGTTTCCTTTTCCATCTGCAGCGCATTTAGCTGCGCCACTGTAAAAAAAGGCGCCGCTGTGGGCTTTTTTTCATTATTTATCGTATTTTTCATATCCTTACTCTCTAAAGCTTCATAGGTCATTTGACACGATCGGTTTCATGCTTATTTCAACCTGGCGGGAGAGCGCTTTGCGCTCGTCCACGCCGCGACAAAAAGGCTCGGGACCTTTCTTGAATTCTCATTTTTCATCGGCGAGTAACTTCTCCGCGAGCGCAAAGAAGCATCTGCTGACCGGCAGATCCGGATCTCCTTCGATGACCGTCTTTCCCTCGTCCTCATAGCGGATGATCTCATTGCTGCGCGGGATCTCACCGACGATCCGCAGTCCTCGCTCGTCCGCAAATTTCTGCACTTTTTCGCTTTCATTTTCCACCATGCGGTGGTTGAGTACCAGTCCGTAAACAGATGCATAGCCCCGGTCCTCAAAGTTTTTTACCGCCGTATTGATATTATTTGCCGCATAGAGGGCCATTTTTTCACCGGAAGTGACGATCAGAACCTTCTCTGCGTAACCTTCCCGGATCGGGGCCGCAAATCCACCGCAGACCACATCACCCAGTACGTCATAGAGAACAATGTCCGGGTCCCAGCTTTCGAAAAGCTCCAGCTCCTCCAGCAAATGAAAAGTGGCTATAATACCCCTGCCGGCGCAGCCAAGTCCCGGTGTCGGGCCGCCGGTTTCAATGCACAAAATCCCGCCAAATCCCACTTTGGAGATCTGTGAGAGTTCTTCCGGCTCATCGTCCTCTTCCCGCATATAATCCATGACCGGAAGAAGAGGCTTTCCTCCGAGTAAGTTAATGGTGGAATCCGCCTTTGGATCACAGCCGATCTGAATCACCCTTTTTCCCATCATGGCAAAGGCTGCCGCCAAATTGCTGGTGATGGTCGATTTTCCGATCCCACCCTTTCCGTAAACTGCTATTTTCTGCATGCCATTTTCTTCCTTTTCCCTGTAAATTTCCTTCTTAATCCTCTTTATCTGCTGCGAATTTCAAGCCTGGCTCCTGCGAAACTTAGCGCCGGATTCAGAGCGCGGTCGTCCGTCGGACTTTTTCTGCACAGCAAAGAGCCCTTCTTTGCGGACCGCAAAAGAAGAGCTCTACATATCTGTAACACAAAGAGACAAAGACGAATTTCCTTCGCCTCTGCCCTTTCGTTTTCCTATGCACTTACCTCTTCCGGGTCGAAATTTTCTCTCCGTCAGAAATGATGATCATATTTATTTTACGATGTCACCATCGTCGAAAGGATCTCCGCATTCCGGACAGAATTTCGGAAGCTTTGCTCCTTTGGCCGGCTCCCAGCCGCATTTATCACATCTGTACTGCAAAGCTCCGGCCGGTTTCTTTGTGCCGCACTCCGTACAGAATTTCCCCTTATTCAAAGTACCGCAGCCCGGACAGGTCCATCCTTCTGCTGCTTTTGGCGCCGGCTTTTTCCTGCCGCACTCTGTACAGAACTTACCTGTCATCCATATACCGCAGTTCGGGCACTGCCAGCTGCCCGCTGCCACCTCCTCCGCGGAAGGCATCTTTTCTGCAGCTGCCTGCTGCTGCGCGGAACGCTGCTGTGCTGCCATATTGTAGAGATTCTCGACATTGGCGCCGCCGGCATTACCTGCCATATTCATGCCCATAAAGGCCATGGCTGCGCCGCCGGCATTGCGGGCCGCATCCTGCATGGCCCGGGCCTGGGCGCCGACCAGCTGCGCTGCGGCCATGGACGGATCACGGAAGGCTGCATTTCTCTGCAGCTCCTTGATCATTTTTTCATCTTCTTCACTGGCTTTCACACTGTTCACGCCGATGGAAACAATCTCAATACCACGCAGATTACCCCAGGTATCTGAAAGCTCTGTCTTCAAAATATCGGAAAGCTCATAGGTATGAGCCGGAATCTGTGAATAAATCACACCGCTGGCGCCGATTTTGGCAAAGGCCGGCTGCAGGGCCGTCAGAAGCTCTGTACGCATCTGCCCTTCCAGTTCGGATTTCTTATAAGCGCCGCTGACATTACCGCAGACATTTGTATAGAACAAAAGCGGATTGGTCAGACGATAACTATATTCACCAAAGCAGCGAAGAGAGATATCCAGCTGCAGATTGATATTACTGTCTACGACACGGAAGGGAATCGGTGTCGGCGTGCCATATTTATTTCCTACGATTTCTTTCGTATTGAAATAGTATACCCGCTGGTCCTTAGGCGCCTCTCCGCCAAAGCTAAAACGTTTGCCGATATTTCGGAATACGGCTTTGATATTTTCACCCAGTTCACCGCAAAAAACAGATGGCTCCGTAGAATAATCATAAACATACTCACCCGGCTCTGCGCAGACATCCACAATCTTGCCCTGTTCAACGATCATCATACACTGACCGTCCGCAACCGCGATCACAGAACCGTTGGAAATAATATTATCTTTGATCCGGTTAGCGGAATGTTTGGAAACTCGTTTCTGTCCCATCACAGCTAATGTATCTGCCGGCAGTGCTTCACAGTAAAAATATTCTTTCCACTGATCTGCCATGACAGACCCTGCGGCGCCAAAGGCTGCCCTGATTAATCCCATAAGATGAACCTCCTCTTATAATATTCTATTATGATTCATAAAGCGGACATTGGCATTCCGCTTCTCTTTTCTGACTTTTCATTACTATTATAAATATTCTGTTAAGCACTTTCAATTGATAAAGCTTTCTTACGCAGCTTCTTTTCATTTTCAGCCTTATTTTGACACGTCCGTCAAACTCGCAAACGCTTCGCTTTTTGTTCGTTAAAAGATCGGCTGCTTCGCAGCCTGCACGGTACTGGGTCTGTACCCAGCACCGTGATAAAGCAAGAAGAGGAAGAAACCCTTCCTACAGGCTCCTCCCCCTTCTTTTTCATATATGACATGGCTTTCGCCATATAAACCTTTATTCCTTCTTTGCTTTCACTTCTGTCCATCTTGCATTAAGCCGGAAAACCGCTCTCATTTACAGGAATCTGCAGAATCCAAGGTAGCAGCCCATGGCAAAGAGAAGCAAAGCCCTGATGATGACCAGAATATACTCATTTTTCAAAACAGCGCTTTCCGTATGGGAAATATTCCCCTTCGGACATGTCGGCACACATTTCTCGCAGGCGATACACTCACCATTACGGGCACCGTCCTCCTCCAGCTTCAGACTGACAGGACACTGCATCTGACAGGCTCTGCAGCCCTTCGTACAATTCTTTGCATTTCTCTGCAGCATGGAAAAAGGAAGTACCGGCAGCAAGGCAAAGAAAGCTCCCATGGGACAAAGATACTGACAGAAGAAACGCTCCTGGAATACCATGCCGATCATGATCATGATCAGATACAAAATACCTGTCACATAGCTGCTGCCTACCCCGCGGAAAGAAGTCAGCTGTGAAAAGACATCCCATGGGCTGGTGCCGGACAAACCACCGTACACACCTACGGCGCAGAGAATCAGGATCACTGCCAGGTTAATATATTTCAGTTTCTGTAATAGGATACTGACATTTTCCGAAATAGAAATCTGTTTTTTCCGTTTCAGCACTTTTTTCTGTACCAGACCGGACAGCCAGTAGAGCAGATCACCGAAGCTTCCGAAGGCGCATGCATAGCCGCAGAAAAATCTGCCGAAAAGAATGGTAAAGGCTGCCAGCCCCAGCATAGCCATCAGGAAGCTGTTCAGCTCAATGGAACTACCTGCGGAAACCTGCTGAAAAAGGTATTTGACTCCCGAAAAGCCTGCGACAAAGGCGCCAGGCATGGAAACAAAAAAAATGATCTGTATGATAGCTCTCATCCATGCGCGCTTGCGCAGTCTCTTCTTACGCAGCTCCGCCTTAGACGGACCAGCCGCTTTTGCTGCATTTGCTCTTGCAGGACCTGCCGGCACGGCGGTTTTCTGCATATTTGTATCCATATCTGCCATTTATGACACCGCCTTTCCAAGTGCATCATCCACTGCGGAAATCAGACCACCGGAACTAAAGGTTGCGCCGGATACTGTATCTACATCTGTTCCCTGGGCTTTCACCATTTCATCTACCAATACAACCGCCTGTGAAAAATAGGCAGGATCTTCCGTGGAACTGTCTGTCACTTCAATAGAAGCGATTTTTCCGCCGCTAATGGTGACGGAAACCACCACGTCGCCGCCAAAGCCGGCGCCGCTGCCTTCATAAACCCCATCTATCCAGCCGCCTTCAGTCTCCGCTTCCGGTTCCATCTCTGCCTGGATCTTTGCATTCTCTTCTTCCACTTCTGCAACCGCTGCCGCATTTTCAGCCTCGATCCGCTCATTTTTTACTGCCACATTCTGATAGCATGCGAATACAAAAAACACAATTGCCACAGAGAGCAGCTTGGTCAAAAAATTACTATATTTTAATTTCATAAATTATCTGCTCCCTTATCAATTATTTTTCAGTTCCTTCAGGGCAAGCTGGGCTGCTTCCTGAAGACTCTTCGATGAATAGGTTGATTTACTAACCACATCTATAGAATCCGCGCTCTGCTTCTGAATGATCTGGTCCAGGACGCCTGTATAAGTTACACCCTTCACCGTTCTGCCATTCATTGCATATGCGAAATAGCTGGCATTATCTTCCCACATATCCTCATCAGAAATGTCATCATGTCTCTCTGCAGACACATTTGTGATCACACCGTTTTCTACTACTACACTGACCTTCACCTGATATTCGAAGAAATTCTCACTGAGGCAGGTTACCTCTCCCCAGGCTGTACCGTCTTTATACACTGCTGTAGTCTCACCTGTGTTTCCGCCGTCTGTATTTTCATCGGTATTGCCACTGTCGGTATTATCTCCGGTATTTCCGCCATCTGCAGTACTGCCGCTATCCTTATTATCTCCGGTATTGCCACTGTCGGTATTATCGCCGCTATTGCCGCTATCCTTACTGTCACCGGCATTTCCGCTATCTGCAGCTTCGCCGCTATTGTCACTATCCGTATTGCCGCTATCTTCGGTTTTCACTGCTTTGGCAATGGCTGCCCTGGTGGCTTCTTTAATACCATTGGAAGAATAGGTTGCGCCGGAAGCCACATCCACATCTGCTGACTGCGCCTTCAGGATATTATCCAGAATTGCTTCCGCTGCTGCGAAATAGTTGGCTGTCTCGTCCTCACCGCTTGCCGCAATGGTTACGATCCGTCCGCCGGATACCGTAATCGTTACATCTACATCTCCGCCAAAGCCTTCACCGGTACCTGTATAAACACCATCGTTCAGGGCCTGGGCCGGCATCACGTCTGTAGAGCCGGATGCCTCTCCGCTGCCGCCGCTTGGCAGGCTCTGTGCCAGGGCCTGTTTTACGGCCTGAATGATGCCTCGGGAAGAGAAGGTGGCGCCGGAAACTGTATCCACATCCGTGCTCTGCTTCAGCAGAATCGTGTTAATCACTTTTTCCGCCTTTTCATAATAGCTTGGTGTCTCCTGTTCGGCAGAAACCACCTGTACCTGGCGGATCAGTCCGTTAGACACCTGTACTTTGACTGTGATCGATCCCTTACCGCCGTAACCTGTACCTACACCGGCATAGATACCATCTGCATAGGTCTCTGCAGGGGTGGCTTTAATCTGAGACAAAGGCAGCATATAGATTTTATTGCTGCTACTGCTTTCAGTAGAAGTCTCCTCTGTACTACTGCTGCTTTCCGTCGTTGTAGATGAGGATTTGGCCGCAGCTGCCTTCTTCAGGGCTGCCTTTACTGCGTTGATGATTCCGTTGGAGGAATAGGTGGCGCCCGATACCGTATCCACATTCGGAGACTGTTTGGAAATAATCGTGTTGATCACACTCTTTGCACTATTTAGATAGGAAGCTGTTTCGCCGCCCGCGGAGGTTACATTAATAGAAGAAATCTTTCCGCTGGCGATGGTTACCTCTACGCTGATGCTTCCGCCAAAGCCTGTCGCTGATCCCGTATAGGTACCGTCTGCATAACCATCGGCCGGCTCCTCAAAGGAATCGGAGGTCAGGCTGCCCACCGCTTCTGTTTTTTCTGCTTCTGCATTGACGACGGATGCGCCGGTCAATGCATTCTGGATGGCGCCGAGAATACCCCTGGAAGAATAGGTGGAGCCCGATACGACATCTACCTCCCAGGTCTGGGCTGTTAGCACTTTATCGATGACACCCTTGGCCTTGGAAAAGAAGGAATCTGTCTCTCCGGAAGCCTCGAGAATATCCACCGCTGTGATCTGTTTGTCCTTAACCGTTACCTTGACGCGAATGGTACCGCCGTAGCCATTGGAGCTGCCTTCATATTCGCCATCTTCATAATCGCCTACACCGGCAGCTGTCTCCTCTTCTTCAGATTTTTTGTCCTCTTTTGCGTCACTGCCTCCATCCTTTGTCGCACCCAATACGGTTTCAGACAAAAGCTCCGGAATTTCCTGCAGGACCGGTCCTGTCTGCGGAACCATCACCGCCACCAGAATCAAGGCCAAAGCCGCCGGCCAGAGATTGATGATCGGTTTGAATTTTTTCAATTTACCAAATTTCTTTTTCCAATCCTCATTCATGATTTATACTCCCTATCCTTTTTTTCAATATTTCGATTCAGGAACGCTCCCACTCCGGCTTCCACCCTCATTTCTACGTTTCTTATCCTTCTCGCTCTACCACCGTCACCGGATAATTTCCTGTAAACTGATCCCGGATACCTTCGGTAATGTATATCTGATTATCCTCCGTCATCAGAATCATCTCAAAGTCATCTCCGTATTCCTGCCAGTAGGCAATGGCATCATCCTTGCCCAGAATATACATAGATGTGGAAAGTCCGTCTGCCAAAAGACCGCTTTCGGATACGATGGATACCGAAATCAGACCATTATTTGCGGAATATCCTATCGCCGGGTCGATGATATGATGATATAAGGTGCCGCTTTCCTCATCCGTGAAATTTCTTTCATAAGCGCCGGAGGTGATGACCGCTGTATCTGCCACTTCGATCACGCCAAGCATGGCGGAGGCATCATCTGCCTGTGTCGGATCCTGGATACCGCAACGCCATTTGCTGCCGTCAATCTTTGTGCCGTAGCACTCGACGTTACCGCCCAGAGATACCACGCCGGAAAGCAGGTCATATTCTTCGAAAATTTCCATAACTCTGTCAGAGGTAAAGCCCTTGGCAATACCGCCAAGGTCGATACCCTGTCCTTCGCCGATGCTTACCTCATTTGTACTCTCATCGAAATTTACCTTTTTATAATCTACATTCTTCAGAAGCTCTTTCAGTGTATCCTCTTCCGGCACCTTAAAGTCGCCGCTGGTGAAACCCCATTCCACCATCAAAGGATAGATCGTTACATCGAATTTGCCACCGGTGGTCTCGCCGATCTCCAGGGCTTTTTTCAGCATCACGGCTGTATCATCGGAAATCTTTCCTTTGCCCTCGGCATTGATCTTTGCGATCTCGCTGTCTTCATTACCCACAGAGAGCAAAGCATCCAGGCGCTCAATCTCAGCTACCGAAGCCTCCACTGCTTCCTCGGCCTTCTCGCCGTAACCCGTGATCGACATATAGGTATCCATGGCAAAAACTTCCTGAGTAGAGGATGGAATCGCTTCCGTATCCGTTTTCGCGGATTCTTTACTCTTTGCTGCAGAAGACGCCTCTGTCTCTTCCTCTGATGACGTATCCTCGCTGCTCTCCTCTGACTCCCCTTCCGCTGCAGATGCGTCTTTCCTTTCTGCCTGCTCTTCGGCAGTAACAGAAGTATCAGCTGTACTTTCCTTATTTGTATCTGCTGTGCTGCCACAGCCTGTAAGACCAGCGCCAAGTGCTGCTGCCAGCATCAGCGCGATTACTTTATTTTTCATCATAATGATCCAAAATCTCCTATCTGCATTCTTCTTTCAAATCTTTTAGCCTTTTTTCGAGACATCCTATCTTTATTTAAGGGAAAATTCTTCTTCCTTGCATATTTGTACGCCGAATTTGCGTTGCGTTATCGACATATTTCTTCTGCAAATTCGTTCGCATCTTGCCGGAGGCCTTAACTCAGTCGGAGATTGGACTCCGACTGAGTTAAAAAGATTTTTCCCTGTGCGATACCTACAATTACATTGCAGGCCTACATATCTGATCAGATCAGCATGTGCAGCATCACTCCGTTTTTTCATCGAAGTGCTCCTGGTCAGGCTGATTTGTTTTTTACACACCACCTACAGACACCCAAAGGGCGTGCAGAGCAGGTTGGATTCTTCTCTAACAAAGATAAAACGTGTCAGCGGCAAGCCCACGAAAATGTGAACTTGCCGTCAACATCATATTTTATCCAAGAGATTCATTTCTATTCAGGCAGCAAAGACCTTTTACCGGTCTTTGCTGTCCTTTCATTATTTTTTCCTTGCGGATATGCAGGAATACGCGGACTGTATTCCTTATTTCGCTCCGCAGCCGATCCGCTGCCTTCGCATCAATCTGTTACTTTTCTTTTTCTCACGATCACTGTGATGATTGCTGCTGCGCAGAGCAGAATAGCTACCCACAGTACCATATGTGAAGAATCGCCGGTTGACGCATTGGAGGAAGAACTGCTGCTTCCTGAAGAGCTTCCGCCGGAGCTGCTTCCTGAAGAGGAACTGCCGCTGGAGCTGCTTCCTGAAGAGGAGCTGCCGGAATCAGATGATTTATCATCAGCGGAGGATTTATCTACAACCGTTACAGTTGTAGGAACATCCTTATCACCGTACAGGAATACTACGTTATGTACGCCTGTATCAAGCTTGGATGCATATGTGCCCTTCAGTGTTACCTCTGTGGAACCTGCTGCCTCAGAATAGTCTGCAGAAGTCAGTGCATCACCATCTACTGTGACACCAAGGAAGTTGGAATCTGCCTTGTTACATACCAGAAGCACATCATCAGTTGCGCCCTTTGTAATGGTTGCAGATGTGATGGTTACCGGTGCTGTCACGCTCTGGGCTGTGATCGGGTTGTAGTTATCGCTATTGATCTCTACCGCATATACGCCGTCACCATCCAGCTTCAGACTGCTAAGGTCAGCCACGCCATCCTTTACAGGCAGTGCGCCGGCAATCTCTTTTCCTGCTGCGTTGATCAGGGAAACAGTTGCGTTCTCAATGTCTGATGGCAAATTGCCTACTGTCAGGGATTTTGCGTCTGCGGAAATTTCTGCAGTAGCTACACCTGTGACTTTGTTTGTGGCTGTCATTGCTGCGTAATTATCGCTGTTAACAACTACTGTGTACTCTTTACCTGCAACCAGCGCAACGCTCATAGCTGCTGCATTATCTGTCACTGCTGCATTATTTGCTGCATAAACCTTTGTCTGAGCTCTTCCGAATCCTTCTGTATAATATACAGACATAGTCGGATTCTGTTTATCTGCCGGCAGATTTTCTACGGATACCTGTGCATTATTATCTGCATTGGCTGTAACTTCGCCTGTGTAATATGGATCCAGATCTACATTACAAGCCACGTTATAGATACCCTTATCTGTGATGATTTTCACATTTGTCAGGCTTGCGCCGTTCATGTTTGCGAACTGATGGAAGGCTACGCCGCCATGATTATTCAGAACCGGTGCGCCCTCTGCGGACCATGCCACCTCTACATCTGTCACTCTTGTGCCGAGCCAGAAGTTCTCCAGACATGCCATACCATAGGTATTGCCTGCGGATGTGGTAAAGATCATACCGGAAATAGTATGTGTCTCACCATTAATTGTTACGCCGCCTTCTGTCAGTACGCCTTCCAGATCAATCTGGTAATTACCGTAGCTGCTTGTGGTATCAGCCTCGCTGACTGTGATAGAAGAAGCATCTCCTTCTGCACCTTCTGCTGCGCTAAAGCTGTATGTACCATCTTCAGCAATTGTCAGTGTCTTATAAACTGCCGGCTCCTCTGTCAGGATCGTGCAGTAGTGACTCTCGGACTCTGTCGTACCATTATGCAGTACTTTTACAAGTGTCTCATAATCCATCTTTACAGGAGCAGTTACACCAAGGATAGACTCGCCATTATTGTAAGTTCCCTTTGCCAGACCTGTGGTACCTTTGAACTTGTTGCCTGTAGCTGTTGTAACTACATCCAGGTATTCACCGACACCTTCGGATCCATAATACTCACTGTAAGGGATATTCATGGTCACATAGTAAGCTTCCTGACCAGCCATGACAACTGTCGCAGACATTGGTCCATAATTGTCAGATTCGATAGAAACTGTATATGTGTACTCCGGATTCAGTGCTTCTGTCGTTGCGATGACGCCGTTACCGGCATCAACTGCATCAGCAACCATGATGGTCGTCGGTCTTCTCTGGCCTTCCTCTGTATAAGAGTAGGAAATGGTTACCTTTCCGTTCTCCAGATCAGATGGCAGACCTGTCAGGGTTACTTCCTGTGTATCTGTCTGCATTGCACTTACTGTGCCTGTGTAATATGGTTTCAAAGTAACATCACAGGATACATTGTAAATTCCCTTATCTGTGATGATCTTTACACCTGTGAGCTTGGTACCCATATCTGAGAATTTATAGAATGGTACACCGCCGTGGTTTGACAGCTCAGGTGCACCTTCTACGGACCATGCAACCTCTACATCTGTTACTCTTGTGCCGAGCCAGAAGTTCTCCAGACATGCCATACCATAGGAACCCTTCTCTGTTTCAAAGATCATTCCTGAGATGGTCTGTTCTTCGCCGTTGATGGTAACGCCGCCTGCTGTCAGCACGCCTTCCAGGTCTACCTGATAGTTACCATAGGAAGTAGCCTCTGCATCGCTGACTGTGATAGAGGAAGCATCTCCCTCTGTACCTTCTGCTGCGCTAAAGCTGTATACGCCATCTGCATCGACTGTCAATGTCTTATAAACAGCCGGTTCTTCTGTCAGTGTTGTAAAGTAGTAATCGTCTTCCTCTGTCAATCCTGCCTTCAGAAGCTCTACGTATGTAGCTTTGTCTACTTTAACAGGTGTGGTTACACCGAGGATAGATTCGCCATCATTGTAGGTACCCTTTGCCAGGCCTGTGGTTCCTTTGAACTTGCTGCCTGTCGCCGTGGTAACGATATCTACATACTGTGTCAGTCCCTCTGCTGCATAATAGTCATCATAAGGAACGTTCATGCTTACATAGTAGTAATCCTGGTCCAGTATAGTGACTGTCGCTGTCATTGGGCTGTAGGTATCAGAATTTACAGTAACTGTATAAGTATACTCTGGGTTCAATGCCTCTGTCGTTGCTACTTTTCCGTCCACGATCTCTGCTGCATCTGCAACTGTCTTTGTGGTTGGACGGAATGCGCCTTCCTCTTTATAGGAGTAAGTGATGGTTGCTGTCGCATTTTCCATCTCCGGCAGACCTGTCAATGTAACTTCCTGGTCACCGGTCTGTACTGCGCTGATCTCGCCATCATAGTATGGCTTCAAAGCTACATCGCAGGATACGTTATAGATACCCTTATCTGTGATAATCTTTACATTTGTAATGCTTGCGCCATTCAGTCCGCTGAACTGATGGAAAGCTACGCCGCCGTGATTTGTCAGTACAGGTGCGCCCTCTGCAGAGAAGGCAACCTCTACATCCGGTACTCTGGTGCCGAGCCAGAAGTTCTCCAGACATGCCATACCATAGGTATTACCTTCTGCTGTCGTAAGGATCATACCTGTGATGGTCTGCTCTTCGCCATTGATGGTAACACCGCCTGAAGTGGAAACGCCTTCCAGATCGATCTGGTAGTTTCCGTAGCTGCTGCTGTATGCATCGCTGACTGTAATAGAAGAAGCATCTCCCTCTGTGCCTGTGGCTGCGCTAAAGCTGTAGCTTCCGTCCTCAGCAACTGTCAGCTCTTTGTAAACTGCCGGCTCCTCGTCCAGATCTGTGAAATAATAATCATCACTCTCTGTCAGACCTGCCTTCAGAAGTTCCAGATAAGTAGCATTGTCTACCTTCACCGGTGTAGTTACACCCAGGATAGACTCGCCGTTATTGTATGTACCCTTGGCCAGACCTGTGGTTCCTTTGAACTTACTGCCTGTCGCTGTTGTTACAACGTCCAGATACTCGCCAACGCCCTCTGCTGCATAATAGTCATCATAAGGAACGTTCATGGTTACGTAGTAGTACTCCTGATCCAGCGCAGCCAGTGTCGCTGTGATCGGACTGTAGTTATCGGAATTGATGGTGATCGTGTAAGTTTTTTCTGCATCAATTGCTTCTGTGGTAGTGATCACGCCATTGCCGACTTCTACCGCGTCCGCAATCTTAATCGTCTGTGCTGCTCTTCCCTCGCCCTCTCTATAGGACATGGTGACTGTGCCATTTTCCAGGTCTGACGGAAGTCCCTTCAAAGTCACTTCGCTCTCGCCTGTCTGTACTGCTTTGACAGTACCTGTGTAATATGGCTTCAGCGCTACATTACAGTTCACTTCATAAATTGCTTTGTCTGTAATAATTTTTACACCATTGATGGTTGCGCCGTTCAGACCGTCGAACTGATAGAATGCAACACCACCATGATTTGTCAGAACCGGTGCGCCTGTTACAGAGAATGCAACCTCTACATCTGTCACTCTGGTACCGAGCCAGTAGTTCTCCAGACAAGCCATACCAAAGTTTCCTGCGCTTGTCTCAAAAATCATTCCACCGATGGTCTGTACTTCACCGTTAATGGTAACGCCGCCTGTTGTCAGAACACCTTCCAGGTCTACCTGGTAGTTACCGTAGGATGTCGCCTCTGCATCACTTACTGTAATGCCGGAAGCATCACCTGCATTACCCGTAGCTGCGCTAAAGCTGTAGGATCCGTCCGCATATGTCAGCTCTTTGTATGCAGTCGGCTCTTCCTCTAACAATGTGAAATAATAATTTGCGCTGCTGTCAGCCTGCTCATTGGCCTCTTTCAGCTCAGCATAGGTAGCTGCGCTCATTTTGACCGGATAGGTTACGCCAAGAATGGATGTACCATTATTATAGGTACCCTTAGCCAGGCCTGTCGTTCCCATAAACTTGCTGCCTGTCGCTGTGGTAACGATATCCACATACTGTGTGGTTCCCTCAGCAGCATAGAAATCGCTGTAAGGAATGTTCATCGTTACATAGATGGCATCCTTCTCCACCAGAAGCGCTTTGGCTGCCTCCAGCTCTGACGCCAGTGTCTGCACTGCTGCATCAATCTCTTCCTGTGTGGCATCTGTCTTATCGAGAACGGCCTGTGCTTTGGCCAGTGCTGCATCTCTTGCAGTATTGTAAGCTGTCAGGCTCTCCTCTGTATAAGCCTCTGCGGCCGGTGCTTCTTCTGCCTTCGCTGCCTCGATGGCTGCTGCAAGCGCTGTGCTATCCGCAGAAGCTACTTTGGTACCTGCTGCAGAAGCCGCTGCTGTACGAATGGCATCAGCAAAGGCATAGGATGCGCAGGTCGCTTCGGATACTGTATCGAAGCTCATGCTTGCCACTTCATCAACGGATTTTCCGACAATCTGTGATGTATAGGCATTCTGCGCCTCTGTGACATACCACTGGTTACTTTTCTTTACCGTACTGGTCACGGACAAGCCGGTAACCGTACCTGCCGCATCGACTCCCAGATCGATGCTCAGTCCGTAATCAACGAATTCTTCCTCTTCGTCCGGACTGACGGTGGCGCTTGCTGAATAAGATCCCGCAGTATAAGTGTCCGCAAATACTGTCGAAGGAATCAGGCTGAAAACCATAGCCATACTCAGCAGTCCACTAAGAATTTTCCCTCTTTTTTTCATAAAAATTTCTCCCTTGTAAATAAGCTACATGGATCAAAGGCTCCCTTTGCCGCCTGCTGACTTATGCAGTAAAGAAAAACCTTATTTCCGCCAAGAGCGTTAGTAATACTAAACTAACTCCGATATGAGTATATTTGCCAATAGTTAGTTTAGTCAAATTAACTTTTGACGACAATTGTTTCATTTTTTTTACATTTTCTTACAAGGGAATGTATATTTTTACGCTTTTTATACCCTTATTTGCATATATGTGAACAAAATCCGCAGGGACTCTAAAATCAAGATATAGTTATAACAAGCTAACTTCATCACAATATTTTCCGCCATTCTCATAACAGAAAACTTCCGTAACATTTTCGCAACATCCAGGGACGGGGGACAAGGGTCCGTCCCCCGTCCTCCACCATAAGAAAGAGGGGTGCAGCACGGGTTCGTGCTGCACCCCGCTCTTAGGGTAACAATATCTTTATATAATAAAGATCAAGATTTTGTTTAGCTATTATTTAGTAATATCTACGAATGGTACGTAGATTGTGTGTGCATCGCCGTCTGCTGTCGGATATTCGATGCCGTCTGCTGCGTCTTTACCTTCTACCATGTTGATGGCTGCTTTGATGGAAGCATCTGCCTGTCCTACAGCATCCTGGTATACAGTCATCTTCATCTCACCGGACTCCAGTGCTGCCTGTGCGTCGCCCAGACCATCGATACCAACGATAACTTTAGATGTAGGATCAACGCCTGCATCCTTCATTGCCTGGATTGCGCCAAGTGCCATCGCATCGTTATTGGAAAGGATTACATCGAAGTCTACGCCCTCTTCCAGCAGAGATGCTACGCCGTCTGCTGCAGCTGTTCTGTCATAATCACCCATAACAATACCGGCTTCTGTAACATTCAGACCACCATCTTTCATAGCTGCAATTGCCCCATCTGTTCTGAGTGTTGTATGAACCAGACCCTCTGTACCTTCCAGAAGCAGATAGCTGACATCGCTCTGTCCCTGCTCATTGAAATAATCTGCCAGGAACTCGCCCTGCATCTTTCCGGATTCATTTTCATCAGAAACAACTGCTACTGCAGTATCTGTCAGAACGCCGGAATCTGCCGGTGCACGGTTGATAAATACCAGTGGGGTATCACCTGCTGCCTCTACACATGCTGCCGCATCCTCTGCTGCTACTACGTTAACCAAAATCGCATCTTTGCCTTCATTTTTAGCCTGTTCAATATACTGCAGTACTCTGGAGGAATCATTCTCTGCGAAATACATATCCATATCTACATCATTCGCTTCTGCCTGATCTGCCACTGCTTCTTCCAGAAGTGAAAGATACTCATCTCTTACGGACAAAACATATCCCATATTGTATTTAGCTTCTGCCTTTGAAGTAGATGAAACAGCTACTGTGTCATCATCCGGAAGTGTTTTTACAGAAGAGCTTACTGCTGCTGTATCCTCTGTTGTTTCTGTTGCTGCAGATGAAGTTCCTGAAGATCCGCATCCTGCGAGGAGTGAAGCGCCCATCATACCAGCCATTGCCAAACTCATAAATTTCCTTGTCATAATCCTATTCTCCTTTCCATTCTCTGCTTTTATAAAGCTATCATTTCTTAACTCTGTAATTATTCTATTCTTTTCTTCAGAGCAATTCTTTCAAAATAGCAACACGAAATAGTACTTTTGCGACAAATACCCTGTTGTATTTTTCTTTATTATATTTATGACTCGAATCATCTTTCTTATGCTTCTATTATATTTTTGCTGTTACAAAATTTCTTACTTTATATATTTTATAAATTGCTTTATTTGGTCATTTTAAGATTGTTTTTCTTTTAAGAATGGTCTATAATTGTCTTATCTGTATTTTATGACCATATAGAGCATTTTTCTGAATAGATATGGCAGGATTTATATATGGGTTGGTTATATTATATTAGTAACTATACCCTCGAAGCAGAGAATCTATTATTTTCAGCTTTTTGCTGCTTAGCAGCGCCAGTTTTTTCCGAAATTATGCTATCAGGCAAGCCATTTCGTTTGCCTCATTTCTGGAAGGCTCCGAGCATTCCAGCCGTAGTGGGACTCGGACTAAAGCGCACGGAAAGAGACCCAGCCCATCATGGACTCGATGCACGCGGCGTGGCTCGGACCAAAATGTGCAGAAAGAGGCCCAGTCCTTCTCGGACTCTGTGCACGCGGCGTGGCTCGGCGCAAAGCGCGCAGGAAGCTGACTCCCGCTGCGTTGAAAACAGACCGGTATCAAATGATGCATTGGAGGGAATAGTATGACAACGACATTTGTAACACATAAAACTGACGTACATCTGAAGTTAAATCAAATGAAGCAGGAGACCTTTCAGCATGGTCAGAAAGGTTTTCCCTTTCAATACTATATCAATGAAATTGACTGGCAGAAACAGGACTGCGTGGAATGGCACTGGCATAAGGAACTGGAATTTGTCATCGTAGAAAAGGCATCCACCATCTGTAAAGTCGGTAACACTGCGCTGCATTTACAGGAGGGCGACTGCATCCTGATCAACAGCAGCGCCATTCACTGCTATGAATCTCCTGATGAAGAAACCTGTCCGAAAACGACTTTCCGTAATGTTCTCTTTTCTCCGGACTTTATCGCGCCGGAAAACTCTGTTATCTATCAAAAAATTATAGATCCGCTGATTATGTCAGGTCTGCCATATATTGACCTGCGCCCGAACGAGAATTGGATGCAGGAAATCTGCGCCTGGCTTGCAGAGATTTATGAGGTCTGCAAGCATCCTGCAGATGATGCGGAATTGTCCATTCGTATTCTGCTAAGCCTGATCTGGAAATCCATCTGGAATCACAGAAGCCTGCAGGAGGCCCCCGAAGAAATAAATAAGAACTTATTAATGCAGGCCCGCATGCGTGTTATGCTGCAGTTTATCTGGGATAATTTTTCGCAACCCATCAAGCTCGAGGAAATTGCTGCCTCTGCAAACTTAAGTGTCAGCATGGCGCAAAGATGCTTCCGCAACTGCATTAATGATTCTCCGATTCACTATCTGCAGAACTATCGTTTGAACTATGCGAAACAGTTGCTGAAAAACAGCAATGACAGCGTGCTGGATATTGCCTTGAAATCCGGATTCGGAACGGTGGGATATTTTGATCATTTGTTTAAAAGAGAGGTGGGGATGACGCCGAAGCAGTTTGCGCGGCAGAAGTGATTTTTAACGGGATGCGCACCGCAGGGGATATCACTCACCCTATAAGTTACCTATTACAAAAAGAGGCTATCCGGATTTCGCACTTAACCGGATAGCCTCTTTCAGAAAAAAGAAAGGGTATATTATCAAACACTCGAAGCTGCATAAGTCTGTTTATAGTACTTCGGGTAAAAAGTCAGAACCATGCAGAAAGGTAAAAGGGTAAGATGAGCGAGTGTTATGATAGCTGATTTTCGTCAGGATCATCTTTTTCCAGATAAAACCTGCGATCGATCCAACAGCCGACGGAGCATCCGATGACTGCACCTGCAATTTCCAGCACGTAGCTGTCCATATGCAAAAATCCTGTCACAAACATCCCCGCAGCATATCCCAGTGCAAGTCCCAGAAAAACTGATCTCGGTATAGCATTATAATATTTCTTCTGTATACTGTGGTATCCCTGTTTCATCGTATCCTCCCTCTTCTGCTTATAAATCTCGAAAACTACCTTTGTATGAGTCCGGCAAAAGAGAACTACTTACTTTTGCCGGACTCTGTTATCCGTCAGAGGTGCATATCCGCCAACGGAAAAGTATATTATTTCTGTGCTGCTGCTTTTCTTCTTGCCTCAGCTGCCATGGACTCACGGATTACATCAAGCATAACTGCTGCGATGATAACCAGACCTAATACCATATTCTGAACAGCTGAATCGATAGAAAGAAGTGTAAATCCATTTCTCAGTGTCGCAATGACAAGTGCTCCAAGCATTGTACCAAGCATTGTACCTTTACCACCGCTGAAAGATGCACCACCGATGACACAGGCTGCAACTGCATCTGTATCATAAGGCTGGATTGCATTTGCACCATTACAGATACCTGAACGACCGATAGAAACAATACCGCCAATGGCTGCCATCAGACCGGAGATAGCGTAACACATTGTCAGAACATTTGCTGCATTGATACCGGAAAGTCTTGTAGCCTCCATATTACCACCTGCGCAATATACTGATCTTCCGAATACTGTTTTGGTCAGAATGATATGAAGAATGATATAAAGAATAATAACTACTAAGAAAGATACCGGGAAACCACCGATCGTAGCAGAACCAAGTGTCATGACTCCGTCAGGGAAATTAGAAATCATCTGAGAACCTGTTACCAGAAGTGCTGCTCCCCAAAGGACATTTTTCATACCAAGTGTTGATACAAACGGATGAGGCAAGTGCATACGAGTCAGAAGAAGACCGTTGATCAGGCCGATCGCTGTACCTACCAGAAGAGCTACAATAATCAGAAGGACCGGATTGGTAACGCCTTTCTGAACCAACATACCGCAAATACAAGCAGCAAATGTAGCATTTGCACCTACGGAAAGATCAATACCTCCTGTGATCAGACAGAACAGCATACCGGTAGACAAAAGAGCTGTAAATGATGTCTGCTTCAGAATAGCCATCAGGTTACTGTAAGTTAAAAAGTTTTTGCTGGCAATTGTAAGAACGATTCCCAGAATAAGCAAGGCACCAAATGTACCCATGTACTGCATTAATCCATTTGTTTTTTTCATTTGATTTTTCCTCCCCATGCTGCTTTCATCATGTCTTCCTGGTTAAAGAGCACCGCATCTTCTACTCTGTCTATTTCAGCCATAATTCTTCCGCCACGCATAACTATTACACGGTCAGACATACCAAGGATTTCCGGCATTTCAGAAGATACCATAATTACACATTTGCCTTCTTTTACGAGGTTGTTCATAACCTTGTAAACTTCAATCTTTGCACCTACATCAATACCACGGGTAGGCTCATCAAAAATGAAAATATCACAATTTGTGTTGATCCATTTTCCAATAACAACTTTCTGCTGATTACCACCGGAAAGCTGTCCGACACGCTCGTCAACAGACGGTGTCTTTACTTTTAATTCTTCTACATTCTTTTTGGCTGCTTCCGTAATTTTTTTCTCATCCAGAAACAGACCGGATTTAAAACCATTCAGGTTAGCCAGAATGATATTGTTTCGAATAGGCTCCTGAAGTACAAGACCCTGACCTTTTCTATCTTCTGTCAGAAATGCAATTCCGTTTTTGATCGCATCTGCAGGATTATTGACCTTTACTTCTTTTCCATGGATGTAGATCTTTCCGCTGTCGATCTTGTCCGCGCCAAAGATTGCGCGCATCGTCTCTGTTCTTCCTGCGCCTACCAGACCGGCAAATCCCAGAACCTGTCCGCCATAGGCCTCGAAGCTAACATCATTCAATACACCTGTCTCATTTACATGATCTACCTTCAGCAAAGGCTGGGCTGACTTAACGCCAAATTCCTTTGGAAACAAATTATCCAAAGTACGTCCAACCATAGCTGCGATCAATGAATCATTTGTCCAGTCTTCAATTGGTCGAACATCAATAAACTGTCCATCACGAATAACTTCCACGCGATCGCAAAGCTCGAAAAGTTCTTCCAGCTTGTGGGATACAAAAACAATACCAATGCCTCTGCTTCTCAGATCACGGCAGGTTTTCATCAGCTGTGCAACCTCTTTCTCTCCAAGAGAGGATGTTGGCTCATCCATGATGATCATCTTTGCATCGATCAGAACTGCTTTTGCGATCTCGATCATCTGCTGTACACCCATACCAAAAGTGCCGGCAGCCTTCGTAGGATCGATCGTCTGTCCCAGAGACTCCATAACTTCTTTCGCTTTTTTATGCATCGTGGCATAATCGAGCAGTCCCATCGGGCCTTTGATCCATTTGTTAATAAAAATGTTATCTGTAATACTCAGTGTTTTTTCAATATTTAATTCCTGATAAACGCAGGCAATACCTGCTGCCACAGATTCGTTCGGATTATTGAAAGTTTTTCTCTCTCCATTGACATAAATTTCGCCTGTTCCCTCGTCAGGTTTATGTACACCCGTCAATACTTTAATCAGTGTGGACTTTCCCGCTCCATTCTCTCCGATCAGGCCGAGAATCTCACCTGGTTTCACCGCCAGCTGCATCTGATCAAGCGCCCTTACGCCCGGAAATGTTTTCGTACAATTCCGAAGCTCTACAATATATTCACTCATACACACTGTTCCTTCTCTTTTGACATTAATCAACAACGATCTTCTTATAATCTTACTTTTTGCAGACAGGAGGCCGGCCAGCCTCCTGTCCCCTATTTCCATTCACAGGATAAAGAATTTTTATATTGGATAAAGTCGTTTTTTCAGATTACTCTTCCCAGAGTCCTTTGTCTTTCATATCTGCAATATAATCTTCGCAGTTATCTGCTGTTACAACCTGTGCTCCTGAATCGACGAATGACTCAACGTCTTTGCCTTCCAGTTTGTTAACTGCAGCTTCCATTGATTTGTAACCCATGTCATATCCGAGCTGTGCAACGTCCATAGTCAGAGAACCTTCCTGGATTGCCTGGATCGCAGATGTATTTCCATCAAATCCGCAGAGAATTGTGTCATCGTATGCAGAATTTCCGCCATCTTTGATTGCCTTTGCAGCTGCCATAGCCATATCATCATTTGTGCAGAGGATCATATCTACACCATCCTGATATTTCTGAAGAATTGCCTCTGTGGCTGTTGCGGCTTTATCTGCCTGTGCGTCACAATACTGAACTTCAAGTACTTCGCCGCCAGCTTCCTCAACTCCCTCTGTATAACCTTCCAGACGTGCGTCATGTGTCTCATCGCCCTGTACACCTGTCAGGATGACTGCTGTCGGAGCATCGTTTCCGGCGTCAGCCAGCTCTTTGCAAGCTTCCTCAGCGCCACTCTTTGCAGCATCTTTATTACCTGTTCCAACGAAAGAACATACTTTGTCAGACTCGAAGTTTGTATCACATGCAACGATAACCTTATCTGTATTTGCTACCAGATTTGCAGCACTATCAGACTGAAGAGGACTGATAACAACAGCATCTGTGCTATCATTTCCAAGCGCGGTCTCAATCATGTTAATCTGCTCATCATAAGCTGTTGCGCTTGTAGGGGAAAGGATCTCTACGTTTACATTGTCGTGCTCATCTGCATATGCCTGTGCGCCTGCCATAACCTTGCTGAAGTGTCCATCAGTAAGTTTTACGATAAAGCTGATATTATATGAATCACCGGAATCAGCTGCTGTAGAAGTTGCTGTTGCCTCTGTGCCGGAGGAACTGCTGCTTCCGCATCCTGCCATCATGCTCATGCCAAATACGCCTGCGAGTGCTAAAGCCATCATTCTTTTTTTCATAATATTATTCTCCTTTTTTAATTGTCCTTTTTTATATAAATCATCATCCAACAGATCAATCTTTTTACTTTGTCTCAAAACCTATATCAGATCAGTGTTTTTCCACCGGCGATGGTAACTGTAACACCTGTGATATAGTCAGCGCGGCCGCCTGCCAGGAATGCCATCAGATCAGCAACCTCCTCCGGCTCACACATTCTTCCCATTGCTACATCAGCTGTCAGCTCTTTCTCGTACTCTTCCGGTGTTTTTCCTTCTACGATAGAACGTTTCTGGAATACTTCCTGTACCATCTCTGTATTTACATATCCGGGACATACAGCAGATACGGAAATTCCATACTGCGCATACTCAAGACCCAGAACCTGTGTCAGGGAATTGATGCCGGCTTTGGAAATAGAGTAAACACCGTTTGCTGACTCACCGATCTTAGATGCCTGTGAGGAAATGGATACGATATTTCCTTTTTTAATACCGGAATCCTTTAACTGTTTAGCAAAGAGCTGGCTGAGACACCAGATACCTCTCAGGTTAATATTGATAACTCTCTCCCACTCAGGCAGTGTAAGGTCGATCATATGCTTTGCAACAGTGATTCCTGCGCAGTTGGCCAGAACATCTACCACACCGATCTTCTCGTTTATATCTTTGAAAAATGCCTCGCAAGCTTCCGGTTTGCTGATATCCAGAGGATATGCGTATGTCTTTACGCCATATTTCTCAGCAAGCTCAGCAGCTGATTTCTCCAGCAGGTCCTTGTTGATGTCGACCATGATGACATCTCCGCCGTACTCTGCAAATTTAGATGCGCATGCCTTGCCGATACCACGTGCTGCGCCTGTTGCGATACATAATCTGCCTTTGTAATTCTCTCCCATTTTTTTCCTCCCTTTGTTTTTAATGGTTTATTTGATGATTTTCTTTATATTCTTATCCTCATACTTAAAGATGATAAATAAAGCTCTGTTAGCAGCCTCCCGAGGGGTCAATCGTAATCATTCGGAAGTACATCATGCAGGAAATTGATAGATTTCTTAATAGCTGTCAGTGCAGGCATTGTCTTATCTTCGATCTCCAAAGATACCGGTCCGTCATAACCCTGCATACTCAGGATTGAGAAGAACTCTTTCCACCAACGTCTGTCTTCGCCGTAGCCAAGGGCTACATAGTTCCAGCTGCGCTCGTTATAACGATCAAAGAATTTGGTCTCCAGACCGCCGTTTGCTGCAAATTTATGTTTCTCTTTACGGAGATCTTTGGCATGTACATGATGAATTGCCTCACCGCCAAGTTCCATGGCCATCTCGATTCCGTCACCGCCCATCCACATGTGGTGGCTTGGATCCAGGTTCATTCCAACCATAGGGCCAACTGCCTTTCTGAGCTGAAGAAGCGTCTCTGCGTTATATACACACTGAGCGCCGTGATTCTCCAGGGCAATAGAAGTGATTCCGTGATTCTCAGCATCTTTGACTGTCTTCTCCCAGTATGGGATCAGCACTTCCTCCCACTGGTAACGAAGTGTTTCCAGACAACTCATCGGCCAGCATGTGGTTACCCAGTTGGATGTCGTATCTGTTGCATTTCCTCCCGGAAGACCGGACATCATGACGATACTCTTTACACCAAGCATTTCTGCCAGCTGGAAAGTCTTCTCAACGACTGCCTGATGCGCTTTTCCAGTATCATTCGGCTCCAGCTGATTTCCGGAACAGTTCAGCGCTTCCAGCACCAGACCGTTGCTATGGATCGTCTCCATGAATTTTTCTCTGGAAGATTTGTTTTTTACCATTTCATCCAGATCAATGTGCGGTGCGGAAGACCAGTTTCCACATGCGATCTCCAAAGACTCGATACCGATTTCTGCAGACGTTTTTACCATCTCCTCGAAGGAAAGATGGGCCAGACCGTCTGTGTTCAAACACAATCTCATAGTTTTTTCTCCTCTCTTTTTATACGTTAAAGGAAGCTTCCCTTCCTATACGTTCAATGTTTTCAGATATTTCCGGGTATTACTTGCCACTCGGAGCGGCGCATCGAAATCTCTGATCGGATACATATCATGCTCGACTGTGATCCAGCCGGAGAAATTTTTCTCTTCCAGGAGTCTGAACAGTTTCGGAAAATCCGTCTCTCCCTGTCCCGGCTCACATACAAGCCCTTCTGCAATCGCTTTGGCAAAGGACCAGTTGTTTTCTTTCATCTTCTGCATGACATCTCTGTGGCATTCCATCAGATGAATATAAGCGATCCGGTCATAATGTTTCTGATAAAAATCGATCGGATCGACTCCTCCGGCGATCAGGTGCATAACATCCATACAAAGGTCAATGTCCGTATTTTGCAGAATCTGATCGATCTCTTCCTCTGTACAGATATCGCTGTTAATGTAGGGATGAAGCACCGGGATGATCGTTGTCGATATCTGCCGGCAATAATCAGCGATCTTCTGGACATTTTTGATGATCTTTGCTGATTTATCTGTATTCTCCTCAGGTCGAAGTTTTTCACCAGTGATACGATCAGAAAGCATTTCCACCAGCAGTACCATGTATCTGGCATCTTTAAACCGGCTCAAAAGCCTGACTATTTTTTCCAGAACTTTTTTCGCATTTTCAACAGCCGCATCATCCGAAAAATCCACACTAAATGTTCCTGCCACCAGTTTCAGATCCCTTTTATAGAGTTCATCCCGCAAGGTTTTGTAATCCTGAGGAAAATATCCCCATGGACCAAGTTCGATTCCCTCATAACCTGCCTGCTTCATCTCATCCATGCATCTCTGCCAGGGTGTCTGATGATCATCCTCCGGATACCATGCGCCCCATGAGTCAGGCGCGATCCCTACCTGAATTCCCATATCGCATATCTCCTCCTACATTTTTTGTTTACATTTTTTGCTCATTTCTATTTTTATTGTTTTCTTAGTTCAGAGCCGTTTTTTCTTTGTTTTGTTGTATTTATTATGCATTTTTCGAGGCTTATATATAATCGAATTTCATGCCGTATTTGTTTATTTTTCTGCTATTTTTCAACTTTTATTTTTTTTAATTGTACTTTTTTGCTATTTTTAGGGGGAAATTAATTCAGATTATACTTTTTTGCTTTTTCCGGCATAAAAAAAATAGAAGTTGCACTTTTGTGCTCTTCTATTTCCTTTCCGCAATACTTTTTGACTTTCATTTTCAGAGATGTTAATATCTTTATAATTTGAAGCATTTAGAAAGCCAAGGCTTTCCTGTATTTCACTTTAATATTTAAAGGAGGGATGATCATGGATTATGATACAATCAATTCTGCAGGCCTGAATCAGCAGATTCCTGAATATAATACAGGTATACTTCCTGCTTCTCGAATCTATATGCACATCCCTTCTGAACACGCAAAAAAATTGCTCTACTATGCGCCGCATATCGGACATTTCTATGTCAATTCTGCCTATAAGATTGACCGCGGAGCTTATGATTATTTCCTGTTTATATTAATCGAATCAGGTGAAATGGAATTTACGGTCGGTGATAAGCACTTTGTAGCAAAACAGCATGACATAGTTCTGCTGGATACCCACAAAGCGCATTACTATCATGCACTGGGCAGGGCATCCTTCCGTTATTTTCATTTCGATGGTGATCACAGTTCGGAATTTTATGACCTTCTGACCAGAAAACATGGGAATTATTTCACGCCGGAAAATTCACTTCCAATTGAGACCGCGCTTTTTAAGTTGATCACCTATGCATCGGATCCTTTTACCAATGAGTTCCTTATTTCCGCGGAAATCCACAGCATCCTCTGCGAATTGCTGACACAGCATCTTTCCGCCAATGACCTGCAGAATGATTCCATCAATATGGCGCTCAATTATATGGAAAAACATTTTACAGAACAATTCTCGGTGGACGATCTGGCAAAATCTGTAGGGCTGAGCACCTATCACTTCAGCCGTCTGTTTAAAAAATTCACGGGATCTTCGCCGCATTCCTATATCGTAAATCTGCGAATCGCCCAAGCCCGGGATCTTCTTTCCCGCACAAGCGCCTCAGTGGAATCAATCAGCGATAGCTGTGGTTTCAACAGCCCGCAATACTTTATCCGTTGCTTTAAACAGCACACAAATATGTCACCGCAGCAGTACCGCAAACAATCTCTGCGCAGTATTATCCTTCATGACTGATGAAAGAGCAAAAAAGGGGATGACGCCGAAGCAGTTTGCGCGGCAGAAGTGATTTTTTTATACAGGACGCAAAAAAGGATATTATATTCTCCAGGGACCGCTTGCGCTTAGTCCTCGTGTAGCGGTACTAAGCTCAACCTTCGCCGTAGGCTCGGTTTCGCTAAGTGCCGACACTGCGGATGTCCCTTCCGAATATAATATCCTTTTTTGCTGACATTGATAATGCAAATATCGCTCGCGCTTAGGTCTCGGCTCCCGCATCGCGGTCCGTGCTTTCGGTTTTTGTATAAAAATAAAAGTGAAAGTGATACATTGATGTACCACTTTCACTTTTATTTTCATGTTTTATTTCTGTGTGCGTAAAAGCTTTATTTATGTTTCGACTTGCTTTACCAGGAGAGGACTTCGTAGCCTGTTTCGGTGACTAAGACTTCCACCTCCCACTGGGCGGAGTTTTTGCCGTCAGCGGTGTAGACGGTCCAGCCATTTTTTTCGTCTACAAAGATTTCATCTGTTCCTTCGTTGACCATGGGCTCGATGGTGAATACCATGCCCGGTACCATCAGCATTTCTGTGCCGGCTTCGGATACGTAGCTGACATATGGATCCTCATGGAAGGCGTTGCCGCAGCCGTGGCCGCCGATTTCGCGGACGATGGAATAGCCGTGGGCCAGCGCGTGTTTATGTACCGCTTCTCCCATATCTCCCAGGAAGGTCCATGGTTTGACATTCTGCAGACCGATTTCAATACATTCTTTGGTCACGTCTACCAGCTTTTTCTTTTCCGGGCTTACCTGGCCTATGCAGTACATACGGGAGGAATCTGAAAAATAGCCGTTCAGGATTGTGGAGCAATCCACGTTGATGATGTCGCCCTCTTTCAGAATGATGTTTTTGTCCGGAATGCCGTGGCAAACCTCATTATTAATAGAAGTACAAACACTCTTCGGAAAGCCCTGATATCCCAGATCTGCCGGGATGCCTCCCATGTCTTTGGTGATCTTCATGACGATGTCATCGATGTCCTGTGTAGACATGCCGGCCTTGATCACTTTGCCGATCTCATCCAGAACAGCTACGTTAATGACGGCACTCTTTTTTATTCCTTCGATATCTTCCGGTGTCTTGATGAGGCTTCGGTCCGGTACAATGTGGCCGGCGCGTTCAAAGGACATGACCTTTTCATCGAAGTTCTGATGACACTTTTTATATTTTTTCCCACTGCCACACCAGCAAGGCGCGTTACGATCGATTTTTTTATACATAGTTTTTCTCCATCAGATTTCCATTCCAAAATATTTGTCTTTATAGCTTCTGCCTTCTACATCCGCTATTTTGACACCATCCCATATTTTATGCAAGAGGAAACTTTTGGGGACGGGGTCAGTGGCTCATTTTTCATGGATATTTCTGCAGCCGGCATCTTTCTTTCCGGATCCGTAGCACTTCCGAAGAAATGCGAGGAGTCATGCTATTTTTCATCAGGTTAAACATGCAATCACTTCGCTTCTTGCTCGCTAAAGATTGGCTGGTGGGCTAGCTTTAATCTTTTATATAATACAAAAAGCTGCGCAAACGGCTTTCTGCCGCGCCATCCCAGTCGCCGTCAAGGGCGAGATTGTAATAGGGCAGCGGACAGGCCTTCGCTGTGCCGCGCATTTCCAATACCATTTCTGTGTTCTCATAACGAGGAACCAGATGCAGGACTGCATTACACTTTTCTGCCGGCTGAAGGATTTTCGCATAGCGGTAGCGTCCGTTAGCGCCGGCAAAGCCCGGCAGCTCTTCGTCAGCTACAGAAAGCAGCTCCCGGGGATTTTTCGCGAAAGCGCTATAATCACCCAGCTTTTCTCCGAGTTTTTTCATTTCCCTCTCCAGCTTCAGCAGCATGAAATCTTCCTTTCCATCCTGCTCTGCCTCTTTCTGATCCATCCACATCATCCAAAGATACTCCAGCATCGGTGTACGGAGGATCTGTTTACTGCCATCCGCTTCAAGCCGGGATAGCACGCCCTCCTCCAGTGAAGTAAGCAGCATGGGGGTACCCACTGCCATGATGCGTTTCTCTACACCTCCCTGCCTGTGCATATTTCCCAGGCTGTCTGCCATACCGGCAAAAGCATTCTCAGAGGAAACTTTTGTCATGGTCCTGCTGCCCTGCCGGATCACGCTGTGGCTTCGCAGCGCACTCTTTCCGGCCATTTGAATGCCGGCAGCGATTTCCCCCAGGTCTGCCCAATCAGGAACGGATCTCTCAATCACGCCCTCTGCATTCTTTTTCAGCTGCAGGATCTCTTCCGCAAACATTTGCCGATGGGAAAGCATACGGATTCCGGCCTTTTCTTCCTCTCCATTGGCAGAAATCGCCATATCACCTGCAATCTGCAGATCCGGCACGGCATAGATCAGGTCTGCCAGCGCAATGGCCCGGCAGAAAAGATCCATATTTTCAAGCGTTGCCGGCAATGTTTCCAGAGGCGCCGCCAGCATATCCACATCCTGATAACCCAGTCTGTCGATCTCTGCGCGAATCACCCGCGCATACTGACCATCTGCTTCCGCGCCGCGTGTCTGGGGCAGAATATACTGCGGGAATATTTTTCTCTTCTGCAAATCCTTCACCAGACTGCCCATCAATGCTGTAAAAGTCACATATTCCTTCGTATTGGTAAAGCTCTTGCCAAGTTTTAATACTTCATGCACGGATGCGCAGCTCTTTTGCTCTGCGCCCGCATCAGCGGCTACAATCTCTGCGAGACCTTCATTTCCGGATGCCATTTTCATAATCTGCACATCCTGATATCCGCACTCCCGCATATACATAGCGATGGTCTCACTGTACCAGCCGAAATCAGGCAAGACCACACTTCTATCCTTTGCTGCCTTTTCTTTGATATTTGCGGACCGTACGGAAACAGCTTTGAGATCAAAATTCCTCGGTACCGTAAGGCTTTCCCTGTGGGAGAGACTATTCAGGAAGGCTTCGATCCTGGTGACAACGCCCACCGGTGAAAAATGCTCATCTACCTCGATCTGCAGATAGGGTTTGTCTCCCATTTCCCCGCGGAACAAATGACTGATCATGCCATCCGGACCGCAGCCGTGATTTGTCAGATAGACTGCATACAGGTTTGGATGATGAGCCACGATCTTTGCGCCGGAAAGAATATGCTGTCCGAAAGGCCAGTAAAGGTTTGGATGATCTGCCGAAATATCCAGATCATGGGCCGGCAAATGTCCCAGGGTAATGACCTTATGCCCCCTTTCCAAAAGGATTCTCGGAATCTGCATATTCAGTACCGGGTCACCCAGTCCGTAATTCCGGGTAATCAGTACCAGCACCTTATCATCCTGCTGAAGGCTCGCCATCAGCTCGGAGCCCATTTTTTCCACGGCCGCACCATGCTTGCGGACTGCGGCCGCACCGCTCATCAGTGCCTTCACGCAGAAGGCTTTCGGCTTGCCGAGGATTTTACCCAGTCCCACCATAGCGCCCGCCATGGCCTTGCTGCCGAAGTCCAGGTCAAATACCGGATTCAGCAGTGTAATGCCCTTCTCCTCCAATTGCAGCACCTTAGCAATGGAGCGCGGCGCTGTTTGCATGTAGACACAGCCGTAATTATGTGCCACTTTACTGGTCTCATGCTTCATGGTATGGATCGACGGCAGGAATATATAATCCACCTTCTGATCGATCAGCTGCTGCATATGACCATAGATCAGCTTCACCGGATAACAGGTCTCGCCCTGGGCCAGCTGCTGGGAAAGTGCAATCGTATCCTCGTTTGTCGGCTGTGTCAGCAGCACATTATATCCGAGTGACCTGAAATAGGCATTGGCCATCGGGAAAAATTTATGAATCATCAGCACATAAGGCACACCCACCGTTTTCTTTTTCGGATCGATTTTTCCGTCATAGCCATCCAGCAGGAGTTTATTTGCCCTCTGATAAAATGCGATATTCCGGCGAATTTCTGCCTGGCGGGCTTCCTCTGCTGCCGAAAGAGATGCCTTTTTCTTTTGTTTTTCCTCATCAAAGCCGTGAAATCTGCTATGGCCCTCTGCGCCTATCGCTTCTGCCGCCAGGAGTGCTGCGCCAAAGGCGCCGCTGATGGAAAAATATGGGGAAACATGGACCTTGTCACCATAGGCCTGCTGAAAGGCTGCCACGATACCGGCGTTATAATTCACGCCGCCTTGAAGCACGATATGCTGACCTACGGGCTTGCTGCCGACGACCTTGGTCAAATAATTTCGCACGATGGAATAACATAATCCGGCAGCGATATTTTCTGCCGAAAGGCCATCGGCAATGGCTGATGCAATGGCCGTCTCGATAAATACCGTACAGCGCTCGCCAAGCTCTGCCGGCGCTTCTGCCCGCAAGGCCATGGAGCCGAAATCAGACAGGGGAATATTCATTCTGGCTGCCTGCTCCTCCACGAAGGAACCCGTGCCGGCAGCACAGATTTTGTTCATCTGAAAGTCGACGACATTTCCATCCCGAATGGAAATGTATTTGCTATCCTGGCCACCGATCTCAAAGACGGTATCCACTGCCGGATCACAGTGAACCGCGCCTCTGGCCTGAGCCGTGATCTCATCCCGGATGGCATCCGCGCCGATCATACGGCCGATGCGCTCACGGCCGGAGCCGGTCACGCCCACTGCATAAAATTCTATTTCGCCGAAACGCTCCCGAATAGAAGCAAGGCCCTGGCGAACAGCCTTCTCCGGATCACCTGCCGTGCGCAGGTACTGCGCATCCAGCAGCTTTTTTTGCTCATCAATGATGACCAGGTCTGTACTGGTCGAGCCGATATCAATACCCAGGGATAATTTTCCCTGACAAATACCATTGACCGGAAGGATATTCAGGGGCGTACCTTCTTTTAATGTAAGCCTGGGCAAAGCAATTCGTTTTTTCCGGGCCTGATGCGCAATGAGCAAGCCTCGAAGCTCCGTCAGCTTATATCCTGCCCTCTGATGTTCTCCCCGCGTATATTTTCCTGCCGGCTCCTGCATTTCTGTCCGGCCATGCTTTCCTGCCGACTCTTGCATTTCTGCCCGGCCATGCTTTCCTGCCGGCTCCTGCATTTCTGCCCGGCCATGCTTTCCTGCCGGCTCCTGCATTTCTGTCCGGCCATGCTTTCCTGCCGGCTCCTGCATTTCTGTCCGGACGTTCTCTCCTGCTTGCCCGGATGCGGATGCTGCCTGCCAGGCTGCACCGATGGCTGCCGCATACTCTGCTTCTGCCGGTACGATCAGCTCGTCCTCCCCCAGCTCAAAGACCTGGCGAATGGCACGGATGGTTCCTGCATTCTTCGTCACGCCGCCGACAAAATAGACCGGCTTTTCAACCGGCATAGAACGCACGATGGTTGCCTTATAATTGCAGATCATGGCATAGCAAAGTCCCAGCAGAATATCTGCTGTCGGCAGACCCTCCTGCTGCCGGTGAATAATATCCGTCTTTGCAAAAACCGCGCAGCGTCCGGAAAGGCGGGGCACAGACTTTGCTTTCGCTACGAGATCAGAATAATCCTCAATCTGAAGACCCAGGCGGCTCATCTGATCCTCAAAGAAAGATCCTGTACCGCCGGCACAGTGTTCATTCACTGCAAACAGTGGTGCCGCCTGATCCAAAGCAGTGATAAAACGGGCACTCTGACTGCCGATCTCGATAATGCTGCCTATACGATGCTTCCGACCTACAGCCTCTTTCTCATCCCTTTCTTTCTCCTTCGATTGCGCCGCACCCGCCTGCCTGTAATGACCCGCTGCGGACCATGCTTCTGGCTTTTCCTTCATGCTGATCCGGCGCACACCTGCCACGATCGCCGGAATCTCATCCAGCAATATCGGTTTTTGCTCTTTATCCCGAAATACCTCCATGAAGGCAGCTGCATTGGCGCCTGTCACATATATACTTATCGGCTCCGGGGATATACCGGAATTCTCCAGCATCCGGAAGCCTTCCTCCACCACCGGAAGCAGCTTTCCGTAATGCGGTCTGCCCCATTGATAAATAATCTCCCCCTCTTCCAGCACTACCATCTGAACCGTCGAAGTACCTATATCAATACCCAGGAATGCTTTTCTCTTTTCCATGCCCATCTTTCCACCTTCTCTATACTAATGCTTACTTCGCTTCGTTAGTTTTATCTAATTAGTCACTTCTAACATTAGCAAAAGAGATGGGTATTTTCAGTTGCTATAGCAACATTTTTTATGAAAATTAGTCTTTTCTAATTGACTTGAGTTGCATAAGCGATTTATGATAGCTACACATTCAAGAACGCCTCGAGCGTTCTTGCCGCGGCGTGGCCGAGCGCGAAGCGCTCTTCCACTGGCCACGTCTGCGATCCGCCGGACACATATTTCACTTAGCGAACCGAAGGTAAGTTTAGTGAAATAGCGTACAAAGTAGGCTTTCGACTCAGTGGGAGATTGGACTCGCCACTGAGTTAAGTTTGTTACTAACCCCTACCTACGCAAAGCGTCGAGGAAGGAGACTCCCACTGCGTTGAATAGAAAGTGGTATAGATTATGTGTATAGATTTTTCCCTCCCGGAGGATAGTCTGCGGGAGATCATGCAGAAATGCTCCATCTTTGACGGCATTCCGGAAGAAAAATATCCCAATGTCCTGCATTGTCTGGAGTATGAAATAAAAGAATTTGATAAAGAAGAGGCACTGGTCAATATCGGCGATTCCCGCCATATGTCCGGCATTGTAGTCTCCGGCTGTATTTTCCAGACGCTCATGGATGAGAACGGCAACCGCATCAATGTGGATCAGATCCATGAGGGACAGGTATTTGGCGCAGACCGGGCTTTGAGCGGCTGGGCAGATAGCGTGGTGGAATACCGTGCTGCCAGCAAAAGCCGTATTCTCTTTCTGAATTTTTCCGTTCTCCTGCTGCCAAACACTACGAACTGCCCGCATCGTGCCCGCATGACTACCAATCTGCTGCGGGATTTTGCCAGACAGAGTCTTTTCCTGAACCAGCGTCTGCAGATCATGGGGCAGAAAAAACTGCGGGATAAGATCAAGGTTTATCTGCAGACACTGCATATGGATGCGGAAGGAAATTTCGAACTTCCCTTTTCCCGCCATGAACTGGCGGATTATCTTTACGCTGACCGCAGTGCCCTCTCCCGGGAACTTTCCCGCATGCGCGAGGAAGGCATCATCGCCATCAATGGCCGACGTATAAGCCTTTTGCAGAAAGAATTTTTAAGCATGTAACATTCCGAAAGCGACCTTGACCTATGTGAAGTTTTTCTTCCTTTGTTGCCATTGCAACGGATTTTAGATGCGGAAATTTGTAAAATAAAATGGAAACAGAAAATACCGGAGGTAAAAGATGGATTTTTTAAGAAATTTACCGGAAAGCCCCAGGGCGCTTTCTGATCTGATCGAAATTCGGCCGGGACGCGTAGTCAGTATGAGTCTTTCCAGAAATGAAAGCTGTCAGATGATGCTGATGGCGGTTTCCAACGGAGAAGAAGTCACCGCAGAAGAATATCCGGGAGATACTTTCTATTATATACTGGATGGTATCATGCCCATCGAAATGGACGGCAAACGGCAGGAAATGAAAGCCGGACAGATCATCGCCGTTCCCTGCGGAAAAGCGCATGCCATCGGCGGCGCCGGAGACTTTAAGATTCTGCAGGTCATCATGATGTGAGGAGCTTGCTCTGCAAAAAAACGGACATGATTCTTCACATTCGTTCGGAATCTCCACGGATTATGATGCGGCATAACGGTTCCACGCTTCGCGTGTAACCCCCAACTGCACTTCGCATTCCGAAGGATACATTTTTATTTATCGCAGTGGAAGCCAGATTCGAAAAAATTTTGAAGCTATATAAAAAACAGGAGGATTTATATTATGGAATTGATTAAAAACGTAGCGCATGCAGAGGTTTTTCCTTTAAAGGAGCAGATTGATTATGAAGAAGGTAAGGTAGTCAGCCTGACACTGGCCAGCAAACCGGGCGTTGGCATTACACTTCTCGCTTTTGATGCAGGCGAGTCCATCGCTACACATGCAGCCGGCGGCGATGCTTTCGTATACGTGCTGGAGGGCAGCGTAGAGATTACGGTAGGCGGCATCCTGCATACCCTTTCCGAAGGTGACAGCATTGTCATGCCATGCGGCGTTCCTCACTCTCTGAAATCCCTCACCCGCTATAAAATGCTTCTGACCGTAGTCTTCCCGGAGAAGTAATTTCTTTTCAAAAGCAGCAGAAGGGGCTGTCACAGTCAAACTCGCAAACGCTTTGCTTTTTGCTCGTTAAAGGATCGGCTGCTTCGCAGCCTCACAGTACTGAGCTTGTAGCCAGCACCGTGGGGCTGTCGCAATATACAGTTCAGTGAATAAAATATAGAAAAAATCCCGGCGCCGCGACTTGTGATGCGAGTGAACGCACACCAAGTCTGAGCAAGCGGGATTTATTTCTATATGTAGCTTGTCATAGCAAAATATTTCTGTGTCTTAAGCTTGCTATTTTTCATGAATGCTCTATAATAATGTTTAGATAAATAAAAAGGGAGCTGATTTGATCGGCTGAGAGGAAACTGAAGTTTCGACCTGTGACCTGATTTGGGTAATGCCAACGTAGGGATATATTGATTCAATGTGCATTCATATCCCGGATTTTACATCCGGATTTTTTTTGCTCATTACAGTAGCATCTTAGGGGCGTGCCTTTTATGGGTCACGCCCTTTTATGATGCGCCGGGGTCGCAGCACAAAAGTGCGGAAATAAAGCTGGTGCATCACAGCCTTTATCCGGCCGTTTCTCACAGAATTGAGATCCGGTTCTGCGGCAGATTGGGGACACCACCTTCTGTCGCGTAAAAGAAAACCATATGTGTTACAAAGGAGGAAAAAATGATGTACACAACACAGATGGATGCAGCTCGCAAAGGCGTCGTTACCCCTGAGATTGAAACTGTAGCCAAAAAAGAAAACATGCCTGTCGAAAAACTGATGCAGCTGGTAGCGGAAGGAAAAGTCGCCATTCCTGCCAATAAGCACCACAAATCCCTCAGCGCAGAGGGCGTGGGCTCCATGCTCCGCACAAAAATCAATGTCAACCTGGGCGTATCCCGGGACTGCAAGGATTATGACATTGAGATGCAGAAGGTCATGAGTGCCGTCAATATGGGCGCCGAGGCCATCATGGATCTTTCCAGCCACGGAAATACCCAGCCTTTCCGCAGAAAATTAACAGGCGAATGTCCGGTTATGATCGGTACGGTTCCTGTATATGACAGTGTCATCCATTATCAGAGAGATCTGGCAACACTGACCGCCAAGGATTTCATCGATGTCGTCAGATTGCATGCCGAGGATGGCGTTGATTTCGTTACACTTCATTGCGGTATCACCCGCAAAACCATCGAACAGATTCGAAAACACAAAAGAAAAATGAATATTGTCAGCCGTGGCGGTTCTCTGGTTTTCGCCTGGATGAGCATGACCGGCCAGGAAAATCCTTTTTATGAATATTACGATGAGATTCTGGATATCTGTGAAGAGCATGATGTCACCATTTCTCTGGGAGATGCCTGCCGTCCGGGCTGTCTGGCTGACGCTACCGATGTCTGCCAGATTGAAGAGCTGGTACGCCTGGGTGAGCTGACCAAACGCGCCTGGAATCACAATGTACAGGTAATGGTGGAAGGACCGGGACATGTGCCGCTGGATCAGGTGGCTGCAAACATGAAGGTACAGCAGACCATTTGCATGGGCGCGCCTTTCTATGTTCTGGGACCTCTGGTAACAGATATTGCGCCCGGCTATGACCATATCACCTCAGCCATCGGCGGCGCAGTCGCTGCCATGAACGGCGCTGCCTTCCTCTGCTATGTAACACCTGCCGAGCATCTGGCGCTGCCGAATGTAGATGATGTAAAGCAGGGTATCATTGCTTCAAAGATTGCTGCCCATGCAGCTGACATCGCCAAGGGTATTCCGCATGCCAGAGATATCGATGACCGCATGGCTGATGCCCGACGTGTTCTGGATTGGGATGCGCAGTTTGCCTGCGCTCTGGATCCGGAGACTGCAAAGGCGATCCGCGATGACCGTCTTCCGGAGGATGATCATTCCGACACCTGCAGTATGTGCGGTAAATTCTGCGCAGTACGCAGCATGAACAAAGCTTTGGCAGGAGAATATATCGATATCTTATAATGATTGTTATAAACAAAAATTTCCCGGCACTTTTACGGTGCCGGGATTTTTTTCTGTTCCTTTTTATTTCCTTATTCTTTTATGAATCAGGGATTTTCTGATGATCAGATTACATTTCCTCATTGTAATCGTTTGTGTATGTATCGTCGTTTGTATCTTCGTTCTCGTTTTTGCTCTCTTTGTCATTTGCAGCTTTTTCTGCATCTGTAGCCTCATGGAGTACGGAGCCATCCTCGCCTACCCATGTGCCGTTCTCATTTGCTGTGTAGCAAACGCCATCCTGGCTTACAAGTGTACCGTCGCTGTTCTGTGTCAGGCTTACCTGCTCACCGGACTCTGTGTAAAGCACAACTGTGTTTGCTGCCTGCTCTTCACTCTGTGTTGCCTCTGCTGCTTCGCCGACTGCCTGAGCTTCTTCCTCAGCCTGTGCTTCGGATGCCTCTTTAGCTGCTTCTGCTTCCTCTGCTGCCTGTGCCTCTTTAGCTGCCTGCTCCTCTGCTGCCTGGCGTGCTTCCTCTGCTGCCTGCTGCTGTGCTTCCTGCTCTGCAGCTGCCTGTGCTTCTGCAACTGCCTGTGCCTCTGCTGCTGCCTGCTCATCTGCTGCCTTCAGATCATCTGGATAATACTCAGCTGCATCTGCAGACGTAGGCTAAAGTGTA